>Ga0181369_1000398_pt1 | contig 12262 bp, 15 predicted proteins | sample LowvirmetaG_8_FD_130088 | JGI IMG/M metagenome (GOLD analysis project Ga0181369, IMG submission 130088) | Marine viral communities from the Subarctic Pacific Ocean - Lowphox_04 viral metaG | ecosystem: Environmental > Aquatic > Marine > Oceanic | place: Subarctic Pacific Ocean | collected... | reverse complement strand
GGTTCAACTTTATTATCTATCATTAGTTGAGCTAAATTCACCCCAGTATCACCTCTAAATTTAGGCTTCCACCCAGATGCTTTTAATCTCTTTTGCTCTTTTAATACTAATTCTAACATTTTCATAACCTTTATTTGTTGTTTTCTGGCATTTTGCCTTATTTACGTTGTAAATATACGAAAGATATCTCAGGTATCCAAATGTTTACCCAATTACTTTTCGTTTACTTCAGTGTATACTAAAAATACCACTGCTACTACTAATAATGCTATTGCTACTTGTGCTGTGCTCATATTAAATTATTGTTGTTATGTATTTGTCTATAAAATGCATCGTCCACGCTACAAGTCCATTTAATTGTAATACAACAAGATTCCACTGTTTTCTAACACTAACTTGTATAATTACACATATAAAACCTATAATGAACAATGCTGGTTCTAATGTCCACTGCCCAGCCATCAATAAACCAGCTCCCATGTAACCAACTCTTGATGACATCCTTTCTAACGGTGATAACTTTCGTTCTCTAACTAACGATTTTAACCACTTATATCTAATTCCCATATAATGCTCTAATTGCCTCAGCAGTTTGATTACCAACTAATCTAGCACCAGCATTTCCACTAGCATCTATCTTAATTAATGTAGGAACATTTCTAACACCATATTGAGCAGATAATGATTGATCATTGTCTACATCAACTTTTTGTATGTTTAACCCTTCACTTTGTAATTGTTGAATTGTTGGTGCTAATGCTTTACAAGGTCCACACCATGAAGCTGTAAAATATAATATTTTATTCATTGTTTTTATTTTTATGTTTAGTTTTTCTGTTATATTTCTTTTTATTCTTAACAGGTGTAGGTGTCTTTAATGCATCCCACCATTCCTGTAATGTTAACTCTACCTGTTTTAATTTAGTTTTCATGTCTACTTATAAATAGATCAATATTATCACTCCACATATTCATTGCTTCATTTTTTATTTTATCTTCATCCCAATTCCACCAAGCAATTTTTAATAACTTTATAATTTGGTTCTTTTGAAATCTAAATTTAACAATCCTACCAGGATTACCTGCTACTATAGCATAAGGTGGAACATCTTTAGTTACTGTAGATCCAGCTGCAATAATAGCACCATTATTTATTTGAATACCTGACATTATTGTTGATTTAGCTCCAATCCAAACATCATTCTCAATTCTAATATTTCCTTTACATGTAGGGTGACCCATTTTCATATGCATATCAGCAATTTCAGCAGTAACAGGACCAAATAATTGAGAAGAAGTTGTAATCCAATCTGCTCTATGATTAGCATGTAGAAAAAAATTACATTCTCTTCCAATTGAATTATATTTTCCTAGGTTAACTGTGTACTGGTCGCTCCATGATATAATATTTACATTTCTATCATAGTAAGTACCTCTATCAGCATTCCATAAATGTAAATTTTCATCCATTGTTAAATTTAATTAATTCTAATATTTGTTCTTTAATTTCTTTCGTTTTAACAGTACCTTTTAATGATTTATCTTTACCTAATTTTTTAGGTATTATAACTACATCTGTTTTTTTATAACATTCCTGAATTATAGATAATAATTTAAATTTAGAAACATTGTCACTATGGAATATAGTTAAAATAGGTTGGATTTCCCAATTATCAATAAAATTTTTACATTGTTTAGCCCATTCTAATGTAGTAATACCATTCCAAATAGCTCCAGTATAACCATTAACCTCCCCTTTTTGTGATAAAAACCATTCTAATAAACTAACATTCGAATTTAATTCAGTACCAATTATAGATGTTTGAATTATTTTAGTTAATTTACCATAATTTTTTATATAATCAGTAGCTCTTTTTTTACTTAAACCATAATTACTAACATCAAATTCACAATCAGTTGCAGGATGTATTATTTTACATTTAGTATTTTCATTTAACCAAATGGGTATTTCCCAATTTATATCAAAATTATCCGTTTTTTGTGGTATAGCTCCAATACAATTAATAACAAAATCTACATTATCAAATAAATTTTTATTCCAATTAGGAAATCTTTCACTTATAGTTAATACATTATAATTAGAATTTTGGTTAAATACTCTACAAACCATATGACCTAACATACCTTTATGTCCTAAAACTAATATATTAATCATTATAGTGAGATTTAGTTAAATATAATTTACTACCATCTTTACACTTAATATAAGCATTTGGATAAGGGTCAGTTAACATTCTAATTTTATTATGTAGATATTCTGCTGTATTATTTTTTATTTCATTAATTGTAATTTCGGAATCACTTGGTTTACGTCTTTTACAATTAGTTGCTTGTTTATGGTCTTGTTCTCTTAATAAATATCCTTTGGTAATAATATCAAAGGTAGATGAAAAACCTAAATAACTCATTCTTTTAAATATATCTTTAATATTACCTTCCAATGAAAGTGGCAATTGTGATATTATGTCTCCATCATCTAATCCTTTACCCATTTTAAATATAGTAACTGCTGATGTTTTTACTCCATCTATAATTTGATTTTGTATAGGGGATCCTCCTCTATATTTAGGTAATGGTGAAGGGTGTAAACATAAAGATGTATATTTATTTAATATTCTATCTGGTACAATCCAACTCCAACCATACCATAATATAATATCTGGATTGAACTCATCAATTATAGACTCATCAAAATCAGATTTATTATTAATAATTTTAAAATTATGATTAGGAAGATCTCTACTTAACGCATTGTAAATATCAGTAGCCCAACTTCTATATGTTATACATAAGATTTTTTTCATATAATTATATCTTGAGATGCATCATATCTAGGTATTTCTAGTAATGACCCATTTTTATCAATATCTGCTTTTTCTGTAGTATAAACATACTTACAGTTATAATCTTTTAATACTTGTAATGTTGTTTCATTGTATTTACCATTTGGGTAAGAATATGATATATCACCTTTTATAAACTTTTTAAGATATTGTAATGTTAATTTAACATCTTCTTCTTGATCTAATAAAAGAGGATATATGTGAGAAGTGAATCCATGTCCACCAATTTCATGACCCATATCAATCATTTCATTTACATGTTTTTCATTTAAATAAAATTCATCACAAAATCCAATTTCATCTTTAGTAACAATATCGTTAAATAATTTATCAGTTATAGTCCCATCATCAATATACCTTAAAACATTAGTAACAAATACCATTTCTGGAGACCACCAGTTATCTTTCCATTTAGAAACTGAGTATTTATCCCATAGAGTTTTGTCGTTAAATTCACTAGTAATTCTTTGTGATAATTCTTTTTCATTAATTAATGATAGAATAAATTGAATTTTATGTGTCCTTAAAACTATCCTATCTCTAATAGCTTGTGCTGGTAGTAAAAATGTTCCTTTTACATTAAAGTCACTTAATATTTTTGCTACATGATAGTGATCTAATAATCCATCATCAAAAGTTAATATAGCATTTTTCTCCTTTGATTCAAGATATTTAGGTATATCAGAAGTATTAATAATATTATAATTATTTACTAAATACCTTAATTGTTTTTTAAACTGATCGATGGTCATAAATGATTTTAATTTATATCTTTCAATATATTTAGAATCACTATAATTTCTAATATCATGGTACATTAAAGCCTTTATCATTTTTTTATACTATTTTTAATCCAACTTTTCATACTTGTTTTTGCTTCCCATCCTAATTCACTTTTAGATATTAAAACATCAGATGGTTCTATATGTTTTGGTTCATTTCTTTCAGGAATATTTATGGTTTCAACATTACCAAACATAGATACAATTTCATTAATACTAACAGATTTACCTGTTCCTAAATTAAATATTTTTCTATTACCTTTATATTCTAAACATTTAATAAGACCATTAATAATATCACCTACATAAATGTAATCCCTAGTTTGTTTACCATCACCAACAATAGGTAAGGGTAGATTATTTCTAAATGCCTCCAAAAATATAGACACTACTAATTTAAAACCTGAAGTTGTCATATTTTCACCATATACATTGTAAAACCTAACACTTAAAGTGTTTATATCAAATAAATTATTATATAATTCTAAAAAATATTCTGGTATGTATTTGGTTAAGGCATAAGGACTTGATAAGGGCTTTGTTGAAGCACAAGAACCAGCATAAATAAACTTTTTTATATTATTAATTCTACAAAATTCTAACATATTAGTTACACCTACTACATTAGTTTGCATATATAAATTAGGATCATTTAATGAGTTATTAACATCTAATAAACCAGCTAAATGAAAAACAACGTCAAAATCATTAGGTAATTTTTTAATGTCACCCCATTTACTAACATCACCTTTGGTATATATAGCTGTAAATCCCTCTACAGATAAATGATTACTAGTATTACCTGTAGAATAATTATCTAAAGAATGAACTTCATGTCCTTCACTTAATAATCTTTTACATAGATGTGACCCAATAAAACCTGCACCCCCAGTTACTAATACTTTCATTTCTTAAAATAATTATACTTTTTCAACATATGTTTTAAATCATTTTTAGATATAATTACGTCATCACTACCAAATTTATTGTTAATTGTTTCTGCTTCGTTATGCAACACTTTAACACTGTCTTTAGCCATATTTTCATAATGCATGTAATAAACATTATCCATTTTATCATAATAAGTTCTAGGTGATTCTTCTTCAGCAATCATTATTTCATGTAATTTTTCAGATATTCTAGGTTCACCTACTTTATATTCCAATCCAAACTCCTCAGCATATATTTCAAATAAATCTTTAACTAAAAATGATTTTAAATTAGGTATAACATTATAACCACTAACATTAAGTCCTTTTTCAATTAAATTCATAGCATCTTCTATATCAATCATAAAACGAGTCATTTTATTAGAGTATAAAGTAAGAGGATAATTTCTATTTATAGAATCCCAAATTAAAGGTATTATACTACCTGTTGAGTTTAAAACATTACCATAAATAGCACATGATAATTTAACATTTGACCTTTCAGCATTTACTATAAATGATTCCCCTGCAATAAATTTCATCGAACCATATAATGTAGTAGCAGCTCTAGATTTATCAGATGATATAAAACAAGCAGCCTTCATATTATTTTCTTCAGCTGCCCTTCTAGAGTTAATAGCGCCATCAATTAAAACCCTAACTCCCTCTTCAACATTCTGATCTACAGCTTCAATTTGTTTTAATGAAGCAGCAAATATTCCAATAGTATGTTCTTTAGATGCTCGTTTTAATAAATCAAAATTACGAACATCACCAATAACACAATTAATATTAGGAAATCGTTTTTTAAGATAATAATGTTTTGCTTCATCTCTAGAATAAACTGTAATTTCATTATTATCATAATAGCGGGCAACTAAATTTGATCCTAAAAAACCAGCACCTCCTGTTATAAATATTTTCTCGTTAATCATTTTCTTTAATAATTTTTATGTCGTGATCTGAATCTTCAGGATATTCTATTACTTCATTTATGTTATTATACTTTATATTAAAACTTTTGAAGCTGTTTAGTAGATTTAAAAAATAAGGTACATTTGCTTTTAACTTAATAATATGTTTTAGTTTATTATCAATAATAATTTCAATATCACAATCTAATTTAATATTATATAATATAATACAATTTTGATCAAAAAACAAACTAAAATCATTAGTCTTTTTGTTTAAATAATTAAATATTTCTCCTTGAGGCACATTCCCAAAAAATCCCTGAATTGAATCAGAAAATCTAATATTTTTATTAAATTCAATATTTCTTTCCATTATTTTACTATGAAAATAATCCTCAGCCATCCTTCCATCTTTTATACTAAGATAATCATTTAAAGACAAATTTTCTGACATAAATTTTAAATCACCTTTATTAAGAATAAAATATATTAAACTAGTTCTATCTAAATCACCAGCTAAAGAACTCCCAGCAAAACTATTATTTAAATGTATTAATCTTTCTTGAAATTTATCTGGTGACATTATTAGATCATAATTTAAAAATATATGATAATCAAAATCTTTATTAGATAAAAAACTAGATATTTGTTGGATTTGATTTATAGCAGTCCAAGAAGAGTCATTCCACATTTTATTTAATTGAAAAGTATCATACTTTATATACCACCAAAGTGCTTTTATGCCTCTGTGTATAACTGGGTTGTCTTTATCTACAATTAAGTAATCTACAAGACTTGAAATATGATCAGGAACTTTTAAATAACTATGTAATAATATAGGATATTTATATTTTTTTAAAAATAAAATATTTTCATGTAATGCCTCAATTTTTTCTTGAGTATTACAATAAGCCGTTATACAAAATATTTTTTTATTTCCCATCTATTATTTTTATTTTAGGAAAAGGAATTACATAAGGGATTCCTAAATGTTTTGTTTTCTCAATTATCATATCTGCAAAATTCCAAGCAAATATTAAAATGAAATCAACATCAGCATCAATATACTCTGGTGGGTAAATTGGTATTTTACCATTTGAAGTATATCTATTATATCTTTCAGGTGATTCGTCAATTATATAATTAATATTTGTCTCATCTAAATCTAATGTCCCTACTACTACATTAGCTCTCCCAGATGCTCCATAACCAATAATTTTTTTATTTTTATTTTCATTTAAAAATAATTTTAAATCTTTTAATGAATTTTCTATTGATAGTGAAAAATTAGATAAATCATGATAATTATATTCTAATTGAATTAACTCGTTAACTTTACTATTAGCATTAATTGATGTATTTTTAGTTGCAATTACTCTAAGGGATCCTGAATGTATTGGTACTCTTTCAACATTAATTATTTTTAACCCATGCTTAGATAATAAATGACTTAAACTTGTAACAGTATAATAATATAAATGCTCATGATACATAAAATCAAACTGGAATTTGTCAACTAAGTCTACTAAATATTGTACTTCAAATATAAATTTACCATCTTTATTTAAACAACTATGAACTCCTTTAACAACAGAATTAATATCTGTTATATGAGCAAAAGTATTACTTGCCAAAACATAATCATAAGTATTTTCCCATCTATTCTTTACAACATAATCATAGTTAAAAAAATCATTTTTAATATTTAAACCTTTTTCTACACCTAATTTAACTATGTTAGTAGCAGGATCAATACCTATAGTATTATGTATTCCTCTATGTCTTAATGCATCAAGTAAAGGACCATCATTACAACCAAACTCTAGTATATTATCAATAGGCTTTACACCTTCTTTATTTACTAACCAATCAGCATATGAATTAAAATGTTTTTGCATACCAACTGATGAAATATATCTATAATCTTTAAATAATACTTCAGGTTTAATTAAAGTATCAGTTTGTACTAATTTACAATCATTGCACATTATAATAGATAGTGGGTATGTTTTAATATTTTTCCTATCAGCCTCTAAAGGAAAACTCCCAGCTAAAGGAATATTACCAAAATTATATATAACACTAAAGTTATCACTATCGCAACCTGCACATTTTTCTCTCTTAATTGAGTTTTCTAATTTCATATTTATATAATTCATTTTTTAACTTTAACATATGTGTTATATTTACTAAATTATCATCGTAATCGTAATAACTAATCTGTTTTGGTAAATCTAAAATAGTAGTTGAATGTACTAATTTATCTTGACCATCAATATTAAATTTAATAGGGTTAACTAATTCATATAATATAATAAAATTATCGTCATTAAACAACCTAAAATAATTATTTTCATTATTAAAATTTAAATAACTTACAATTGATTTATTAACTTCATCATCAATTTTACCGCCAACATAATTAGGATATAATTTATAATGTTGCACATTATCTCTAACTACTTTATTAAAATATTGTTCTGCTGGGCCTGATATATCTTTATTTAAAGTTGAAACGTATTCTATTTTATCAAATTCTATTATTTTATTTAAATCTTTTTTTATTATTTGGTTAAATAAAACAGAAGGATTATTATTTATATCATTTGAAAATATATTAGTTAAGTTTTTTTCACTAAATTGAATCATATTATCATCTAATATAGTATCATAATTGATAAATGTGTATGTTTTATATTGTAAATTTTTACAATAATTTGCTATAATCTTCCATTGATTTAAAAAACACCAACCTATATCAGGATTATATGAAATTAATCTATAATTATCTATAATAGACCATACCACATTATATTTTTCTGGGTATTTAAGAATAGGGTTTACTTTATCATATATAAAATGGTCAACAGACTCAATAATATGTTTATCTAAAGGAATGTGAGAAATTAATAAAATATTTTTATTTTTATTTTTTAAATAACTAATATTTTCTTTTAGAATACTAATTTTTTCATCAGTATTACAGTGACTATTAATACAAATTAAATTATCCATTTGCTATTTCTTCTCCTATACTTCTAACTTCCATTTCATCTAAAACATCTAGCATATGTAAAATATCAACTAATTTATCATCATAATCATGATAACCAATTGATTTAATATCTTTTCTAGATATATTTAATCTAGTGTTATTTTCTATAAAATAAATCTTATTATTAATTAAAAATTTAACTTGATTTACTAAATCATAAAAAATTAATTCTTTACCATCACTAAATATTTTAAATATGTCATTTTGTTTATTAAAATTAAACCAATAATTTCTATCAGTTATAGTAAAACCACAATCATCCTTTACAATTATATCTAAATCATCAAACCCATATTGAGCATATTTTTTTTCTATATATTGTTCTGCATCTCTTAAATTAACTTCAACATAATCTTTTCTAGTCCATTCATCTTTTATTAATTTCATAGTTGAAGGAGTAACACCAAACCACATTAAACTTGGCCACCTATAACCATGATTTGGATCATATACTTTAGTTAAAAAATTATTATTTAAAGAATTGTGTAATATCTCATCAGTAAAGATTATATCATATTGTAAAATTTCGTAAAAATCATAATTTAAATTGTCACAGAAAGAAGCAATTCTTGAATATTGATTAATAGCTGTAAACCCATAATCTGGTAGTTTAATGTTTAGCGAAACTATTTCACCATTAATATCAATTTTATTCCAAACAAACATTACTCTTTCTGGGTAGTGTAAAATAGGATTACTTCTATCATATATAAAGTAATTAACAGATTCTATAATATCTTCACTTAAGGGAATATGGGAAATTAATAATATATCACGATTTAAATCATTTAATTGTTTAATTGTTCTTTTTAAGGATTCTATTTTTTCCCTAGTATTACAGTGACTTGTTATACAATATAGTTTTTTCATAATTTATTTTTAATAACATTAAATACTTGTTCTACTGTTATAGATTTTTGACAAATATGTTGTAATTTTGTTCCTTCATATACAGGACACCAATTCCAATTACCAGGATCAAACACATGAACAGGATCATTCCAACATTTAATACATAAATCATTAGTAATTTTAGTTAAATTATTAGTAAATTCATGTCCTTCCTCAACAAAACCATTTATCATATACGTATGTTTACCTAAAGCCCAATTTAACCAAGACAACCCTGATCCTAATCCAATAAATATATCAGCATGTTTTAAATAAGTAGCTGTTTTCTCTAATGAACCATTTATGTCTGTTGTGCTAGGTATATTTTGTGGATTAACACCACACACAAATACTTTATACCCATTATCAACAAATTTAGACGCTAATTTACACCAATTATCATACACCCATTCTTTACAACCTGCTGTAGCTTGAGGACCAAACACAACATACTTACCTTTAAAAGGTTTTTTACCTTTACCTAAATTAATACCATGATTTAATTCATTAAATTCCAAACCTAAAGCATCAGTAGCAGTTTGTTGTAGTGGTATTAAATTACAAACGTTAAGGTTAGATCCATCATCCAACCATTTACCATCATTATTTTTATACCAACCAATATTATATTGGGCATAACATGGTGTTGAATCCCCAGGTTCTATAAATTCAATATCTTTATATTCTTCTAACCCTTTAAACCATTTATTATGATGTGTAGATAAAATAACATCGCAATTATTTTTCTTAGCAAACTTAATAGCATAAGGAGCCCAAGCAATTGTATCTCCTATAGATGAAGAATCTAAACATATTAATACTCTTTTATTCCTAACATCAAATCTATCAACTATTTCTCCATTAACTTTTATAATCCAATTAATAAAATATTTTTTATTACATGTAACCCACATGTTATTACTAATTTCTTCACTATGTATAACTTCATTTGTGTCACTATTAATAAATTCAACAAAAAAATTCTTATTACTATTACTTAATATTTCTACCTTAGGACTATCTAAATAACTAACTTTAATCTCTATTTCTTCCTTTAAATTAGTTAAGAATTGTTCTATAGTTTTAGCACCAATTTTAGCAACTTCATCCCAATTAAATTTTTCATGTATTATTTTAGCATCTTCTAATGCTTTTAACTTATGTGCATCATAGTTCTTATAAGCATCACGCATTTTTATTTTTAAATGCTCAAAATCAGGTTCATAATAATTTCCTGGTATTGCAGCTGTTGTTACTGCCATAGTCCATTTTGAATCCTTAGTATAAGTTGTAGGTCTTTCTTCTATTATATTTACAGGTAACCCCTTATTTTTAGCAAATTCTAATTGACCTGAACAATTACTATAAATAGAAGGTGTACCGCAAGCCATAGCTTCAATTAAAGGTAAATTCCAACCTTCACTTCTAGAACATGATAAAAACACATGACCTTTTTTTATATATTTTATATAATCCTCTCTTGATGGAAAATGTTTTATTTTTAACCGTTCGTCAACTAATCCCCAATATTCTAATCTTTCTTTAGTAGAATTAAAACCATCAATTCTCTCACCAAATCTATTATCTATTGATAATATTAAATCAACAGGTTCATCTTTAGAGAAAGTAGAAAGAAATGCTTCAATTATTTCTTTAGTTGATTTTCTATAATCCCACCTACCAAAATGTATAAATTTAAACCTACCATCATCATAATCAATATGATTAATTTCTTCAGGAAAAAATGTTTTTACATCAACTCCCTCAGGAACTACCTTAACTTTATCCTTATTAGCTCCTTGTTTTATAGTACATTGTTTTTGCCATTGTGAAGCAACCCACATTTGATCAAATTCTTTCCATTTTTCAAAAAATTCATGAGGTTGTTCAGTAGATTCCCATACATTATATCCTATTTTAGGACCTTTATATTGCTGATAATAATAATGATGATTTGTTTCGCTTAAAATTAAATTAACATTATGATTAAAATTATTAGAGTACCCAGAATACATTTCCCAATCTCTTAAATTATGGTTATTATTCCATAAAGTTTGTTGAATTAATAATTTCTTATCAACATCATTAATATAGGATTCATCATTATGGGGTTCGTCACTCATTCCCTTCCAATCACTACCAATTGTAAAATTTCTAATTTTTATTTTGATTATTTTAGATAGATGCCTAAAAAAATCACGAGTGTGATTATTATATCCCCCAGTACCTATATAACTACCGTGAGCAAAAACTTTTGGTTTAATATCTTCCAATTTTCTTTAACCTATTAAATGTATCTACATTAATTCCTTGTAAATCTGCTACATGAAAGTACAAATCTTCAGTTGTACCTCCAAATTCTTCCATAATATCTACTAATTTATCCTTACTAAATTTAAATTCTCTACATAATTTAGTTTTAAAATCATCCATTCTATCAAATTCTGTTTTCATACCATCTTCATACAACGCTTTCCATCGCTTTCTCGCGCGTCTTTCAATATCTATATAAAGTATATCACTTTCATAATTATCTCCATTATAATTATTAATAAATTCCTTTTGTTCTTGACGCATCCATTCTAATTCCCATTCAGCTTGTTGAAAATATTCTGGGTATTCAAAATCACCATTTCTTATTTTATCAAGTAATGTTGCTTTATATGGTAATGATTTATGTGTTCTAAATCTTCGCCACCAATAAAATGGTGTTCGTTTTCTATGTATAGGTTTCTTTGGTGCTTTCATTTTACTCCTAAATATTTTTTATATTTACTGTCCATTTTATCAAAATACTTAGTTTTTAATATGTTATCATGTGCTATTT
>Ga0181369_1000397_pt1 | contig 12263 bp, 8 predicted proteins | sample LowvirmetaG_8_FD_130088 | JGI IMG/M metagenome (GOLD analysis project Ga0181369, IMG submission 130088) | Marine viral communities from the Subarctic Pacific Ocean - Lowphox_04 viral metaG | ecosystem: Environmental > Aquatic > Marine > Oceanic | place: Subarctic Pacific Ocean | collected 2015-11-29 | reverse complement strand
TTTTAAGTAATGCAAGTATCGAGGCTATTAAAGAAAGGGTTAATAATATTTTTATTAATTATTTTGATAATTTAAACTTAGGAGACATTATAAGTTTGAAAGATTTATCTAATCAAATTTTTGCTATTGGTGGTATTGAAGAAATAAAAACTAGAAGAATTATCGATAATATTGGAGAAAATGAAGTCGAAGGGTTAAGTTTACTAGTATATAATCCAATATATCCAAATAATGATATTAAAATACTTACTAATGATTTAAAATTACCTTTCTTTAAATACCCTTATCTATCTGGTAAATCAATATTATCTAATATTATTGTGGAGAACGCTTAATATGGCATACAGTTTCAATAAAGACTATTCCTCATTATCAGGTACTAAAATCCCGTTTGAGATATATAATACTAACTTAGAAAAAATTATATCAAACACAACCCCACCTAGTGCTAATTCGATTTTCACCGGTGAGTTAGGAGGTATATTTGTTGTACCAAAATTTTTAGAAGCGGATCCTTTTGTTTCTGATACCGACTTTTTTGTAGATTTTGGAGATGGTACCATAGTTGAAAATAATTTATCTGCTTTTCATAGATACTCTGCTCCAGGTAATTACCCGGTAACTTTAGTAGTAACAAGTAGCGCTGGTTTCTTATTTAAAGCATTTAAAAATTATGTATTAATAGTTAAAGATCCGGTACCTGATAAAATATTCCTTACACAAGATGCAATTTCACAGAAAGAAAGTGAAAGTACGGTACCGTTTTACATAACTAGATTTAATAGTTTGAATACATCGCGTGAATTATCAGCTAATGATTATAGTATAAAACTTAGTGTTGATGGAAATGCTTCACCATTACAATTTGAAGACGAATATTTAAATAATAGAAATTTCCAATACCAAAATAAAAGTTTTTTCTTTACTTCACCAGATGAAGATTTTGAAGTAATAGAAAATTTAAAAACCAGTAATACATTTATTTACGGTAAAATATCCAATAACGGGGAATTAGTGTTGTCTACTCTATCAGCAGAAGATAGTGAGTTAGTAGGTACATCAGGTTTTGCGTCATTTAGATACTTTGAACCTACTTTTGGCGGTTAATAAAAAAATTATATTTTTTTAAGTTCTTCTATTTCTTTACCCAGTCTTTTTACCTCTTCTATTAGAACTGGTATTAAACCTATATAATCAACTGATAGGTAACCTTCATTAGATTCATGAACTAAACTTTTATCAATTTTGTATAAATCTTGAGCAATAATACCTTTACCTTTACCTGATCTTTTAGATCTTTCATTCCAATCAAATTCAAAACCTGTTAAGTTACTTACGTAATTTTGCGAATCTATTGGTAGTAAATTATCTTTTAATCTACTATCTGAAGAACTAAAAGCTATAATATCTCCGGTAGCATTTATTGTACCACCAACTGTTAAGTTACCAGTTGCAGTAATATTACCGGTAACATTTGTAGTAGCTACATTAGATACACCTATAACACATATTGAATTATTGAATCTAATACTACCATCAAACGTACCAGATCCTCCAAATTGGAAATTTGTAGCAGTTATAGGCCCTATATTTGTATCACCACCGACTGTTAAATTATTGCATATATCTGCATTACCTTTAACTGTTAAATTATTATTAGCTATAATATTATTACCTGCAACTAAATTTGTCGACGTGGTTAACGCACCGTTAAACTTTGAGCCGGTACCATCGCGACCTAATGTTAAAGCAGATGCATTACCATTACCATCAGTAATTATATCACCTACTAATTCATTATTACTTTGGGTCTTTAATAACCCTTGATATGTTTGATTTATATTTTTACCAATTAAATCTCCCATTATTTTTCCTCCAAAGTTTTAATTCTATTATTTAAGCTTTTTACTTCCTCAATTAAGTAAGGAATTAATTTAACATAATCTACTGATAAATAACCGTCTTGATTTTCTCTGACTGCAGAAGGTATTAATTCTTGCACTTCTTGAGCTATTACCCCTACACTCTCACCAGATTGATTAGATTTCTCATTCCATTCATATTTGTAACCATTTAAACTATTGATAACGCTATTTGAATCATTAATTTTAATTATATTGTTTTTTAATCTTTTATCTGAAGATAAAAAAGCAGTAATGTCACAAGTAGCTGTAATAGTACCATCTACAATTAAATTACCATTACTTTGAATACCTCCATTAAATGTAGCTAAATTTGTAAAAGTACTTGTACCACCGGCAACGAGTAAACCCCCATTTAATGTAGTGCAACCTGTAACTGTTAGGGTTTGTAAAACGTTTAATGTTTGTGTATTTGTTGTACCATTAATAGTATTAACACCGGTACCGGCTCCACCGGTGGCTCCAGCGTCAGCATCTACATGTAGATTCTTCCCTAAAAACATTCCACCATTATTAACATCTATTAATGTATTACCTGTAGCATCACCGGATATAAGCAGTGGTCCGCAAATTTTAGCACCTGCTCCTTGCTGACCTATCGCGATTGAAGTTCTACTACCTTGACCATCGGAAGTTGAAACTAATGCATTAGGTTCAACTGGGCGGTTGCAGTTAGTAAATACGTCCTGAAGACATCTATTACCACCTTTAACTCTAGGTATTACTTGATTATCTGAAACTTTGATAAGTGAAGGGTAAGTAAAAGCAATTATTTCTCCTGCAAGCCCTGATATATTACTACTCATATATATTATTTATCAATAATTACCGTTTTAAGTAGAGGTATTCTTTCGCCTACTCGTTTCGTTTTTACAACTTCAATTAATTTATTTTGGTAATTAAATAAATTGGTAATAACTCTATTTAAAGTATTACCATTTAATGTTTCATTAACCCCGACAAAGAATTGTTTTTGATTAATTAAATCTAAAGTTTCTTTATCATCATGTGTTAATTCTAAAAATTCTCTAAAACGTAAATATCCATCAGTTTGGATAGTGTCGAATTCAGCTAATAACTTTTTATTTAAATTAGATGCAAATAAATTTAGATTAAATAAATGCCTATAAATTGTTGAATTAAAAGTAATATTATTAAAGTATTCATCTTCAATAAATATTTCACTCTTTTTATAAAAGTTAGGTCTTGTAGTGTTTAGTAATGATATAAAATTATTATCTTCAGTAAAACTAAATACTCTTGTATTTGCCCATAAAAATATTTTATCATCTTTAGATGTATCACTACCTACTATCTCCAAACCATTTGCAGCCAATGTAAATTTATCGTAATCGGGTAACTCGTCCCATTTTACCTCAAAAGCAGAAAACTCTGTAAAAATAGTATTCCATAAATTTACCGAGTCAAAAGTAATATCAATAGTAAATCTTTCAATACTTTGATTTTGTGTATTAACAAAATATTTATAAACATTTTTTGTTGTTTGCAGATAATATATATTACTATTATTTTCAGAAAAAACTATTTTTCTTGGTTTTTCAAAGAAGCCGATTAATGGTATATTAAATTCAAAAGGATTTTTTCCAAAAGTATACTGATCTACTTCATTAAAATTATTAGCATTTAAAACCAAAATTTGATAAGTTTCTGTAACTACGTATATGAGGTCGAAAGTTTTATTATAGGTCATACTAACAAATTTGTTCTCAGTAAAGAATTTTTTATTAGCATATTTTATTTTGTAAACGAAATCATCACTAAACTTCTTGATACAGTTATCCACTTCATCGTATACAAAAATATTTTTATTACCATATTCTATATAACTATTACCGTTAAAGTTAGTATCTTCAGTACCTTCACCTCCAATAGTTTCTAATAATTTAATTTTTCTTACCCCGGTACGGTCCTTATTTACTATAGTTTTTACATCGGTTTTTAATACCTGTTTTAAACCTTTATCGTTAATATATAAAATATCATTTTCTTTATCTGCTGTTATACTAGTAACCTCTCTGAAGTCTAATTGATCGTCAACACCAAAAGCAGTAGCACTTAATACAAAATCAAATAATGTATCATCTCTATTTAATTGATATACATACATAAATGCACTAGTGCTTACAAATAAACTATATTCGTCTTCGATTTTAGTACTATTTATAGTTAATATATTTGTACCGCTTGCATCTGTAAACCCTTCATTATATGCTGATAATTTTACTAAACTAGGGTCTAAACCCCCAGATATAAATCTAACGTTTGTATCTTGCCATTCCCAAGATACATTTTCATTATTATCAGCAGATAACATAGCATATTTGTTAAATTCGGTAGGTATCAAAGGGTTACTTACATTAGCAAATATATACAAATCTTTAAAATTTTCATATAATAGATTTAATTTAAAATTAATAGAATTTTTATTAATTAATTCATTCGGTTTGAATAACAAATCGTCTATATTATATGTAGGGTTCAATAAATTAAATATAGTACGATCATTAAATTTAGTGGAATTTATAATATCTGTACTAATATTCTCTTGAATAGCTAGTACCTCATCTTGTTTATTTTTAGTTTTATAAAAAATACCTCCCGTGTAATTATAATAGCCGACATAATCATTGCCTTTATATCTAAATTCACCTCCATGGGTAAATGCCACTTTTTTAGATACGGTAATATCTTTATATTCTTGACTAAACGTATTTGTTAAATCTTGACCCACATAAAATTTAGTTGATGTTTCATTTACTGGCATAATTTTTTAATCTATATTGTAAGTTAATGTTTGTTGTGAAGGGGTAATTATTTCTACTGATTTTTCTAAATATTCTTTTAGTTGTTTTTTAACTGTATTATCTACATTAATATCTTTTATATTTACTTTAATATTATTACTTATATTACCTGGTATATTGTAGGTGAATAATGTATCAATCTCTTCTGTTGTATTTCTGGTACCGCAGGGTATTCTAAAGTATAATGGATCTACAGGTTTAGTTTGTAATTCTAAATAATTGACCAAACTTTGACCAAAACTGGTATTATGTATTTTGAGATTTTTAATTAAACCTCCACTACTATTATATTTTATATCTTTAACTATACTATCAATTGGTAAATTTTTAATATTTTGTGAATTGATAAATAGTGAAGGGTAAATTATTCTTTCTATAGGCACTAAATTAGGGTTAAAATTAATCGTACCGAAGTATAAACCGTTATTATATAATTTTATCTCACCTCCATTTAAATTAAAATCAATATTAAAATAATTTTTTATTGCTATATTTGGTACCTCGAAAATAATTTCTACTTTAGGTTCTAATTCAGAATTAACTGATGTTACAAAACCGTCCCAAGCACTTAAATTAAACGCTGGGTTATCCCAATTAAATGAACTATACCCGTAGGCTGTAAAAGGTGGAGTCTCACTCGGACCTGCAGTATTCCAATGTTCAGTTAAAATTTTTATATTTAAAAATGCGTTTAAATTAAATTTAAAAACAATTTTTTCACCATAATCTCTATATTTTTGATCTAAAGCATAAAAATTAACCGGGTTAAAATGTGTACTATTACTAGTTAATTTATCAAATCTAGTAGTTAGCACTGGGAAAGCATCAATAATATCTTCATATTCATTTTCTTCAATTCTTCTATATTTATATAACCCTTTTGGGAAGGTGGCAGTTAATGAAGTGTTACCAAAAGTAGAAACAGGTATATCATCTTTTGAAGCATATACTAAACGAATTTTAGTATTGATACTCGATAAATCAAATTGAAATGTATTTTCGAATTCACCAGTATCTGCATTTATTTTATCAACAAAAATATTTCCAGCTGACAAATCTTTAGCAAATGATAGTATTTTTAGTTGTTTATTTTCTTTTACAAAATCTATTTTATAGCCTTGACCGACAGGTCTAGTCATTTCAAAAGCTGATAATTTGTATCTCTCAGGTGTAAATTCTCGAACATACCCTTTATTAGCAGTTAAGTTGACATATTGAACAAATAATCTTTCCCCTACTGCATTAATATCAAATATTTCATTATTAATTGAGTCTACGATAGGGTCTTCAAATTCAGTTAATTCTACTTTATCGAAAACAATTCTAGACTTACCATCTTGAATAAAATCAAAGAACTGTAAAAATGTATTATTAAATTTATCTTGCGCAGTAGCAGCTTGAATAATAGTAAAGTAATCTTGATCAAATGATTGACCGTTACCAATTCCACTACTTAATATTGACGATAAAGCTGTATTTAAAAAAGCAGTACCTGGTACAAATTGTTTTGATATAAATCTATTAACATGTTCTAATGAACATGCAACATTGTCATTTAAATGGGCTGGTGTTCTACCTTTAATAAACCTAAAACCGGTACCAGCAGGTACAATACTATCGAATCCATCACCTGTCAGATTTTCAAATTGAGAATTGAGAATAGGGGTTTTAGATACAAATAAATTATTCATATCTAAATTAATAACATTTTGGTTAGAGGTATATCTATTAGTAATAAACAATACATTATTATAACCGTGGAATGTTCTACTTTTATATGATTTTATAATTTCAAGAATTAAATCATTACCAGCTACACCTGCACCTGGATATCTTTGATCTAAAATTTCACCAAAATAATTAGTTTTTATTAACTTATTATCACATACTAAAACTATATCATTATTTTGTTCTATATACAATACATCTAAAATATTATCAGTAGTTTCATAGGTATTTGTCCTTAAAAGTTTAAAATTATTGTCATGTATATACAATTTATTTCCTTGAGGTATAATAATAAAAGGGGTAAAATAAAAATTATTTTTTATTGAAAATCCATCTTCATATAAGTTACCAAATAATTGATATGAATCTAATGACGATAATGTATCTAACTCTAGTTCAAAACCTATGTTAAAATCTCTGTTAGGTATATTTTTAATATCTATTTTATCAAAACCTTTTACCGTATTTAAATTTACTGTATCTATATTTTGTATTTGTACAGAAGAAGTTTGTATTGTATAGGTATCTTTAATTAATTTTTCTTGCTGACTGTCGATATATTTATTAATTTGTTTATCGTTAATACGTTGATATACATATGATGCACTAGGTTCAAAAGTTAAATTACTTCTTAAATCGTAATAAACTAAATCAGTTTCATTTGTATTGAAAAAATCTTGCGCTTGAGTAGTACTATCGAACTGAAAAATCTCCCCACTAAAGGATACTGTATAAGAATTGCTTTTAGGTATATAATATCTATCAAACCAAACACCCCTATCTATACCGTCACCCTTCAACCAAGTGCAAAGATAGTCTCCAAAAATATCATTATTTTGTATATCATTTAAACTTTCAAACCCTAATAACTCACCATTTTGTAGTACAACTAAACTTACATCGTTTTCATTTACTAAAAATTCTTCATCATTTATAAATCTGTCTTGTAATTTATTTCTATTTGTATCTGTAAGTTTAAATACCTTATCGCTAAAATAAGGGTTAGTTGATGCGAACGAACCGTTATCAGCTAACCCTGTATCATTGATATTAATCTTTTCAAAAGGAAATAAGTTATCAGGCATTGTAAATTCCGTCAATTCTTTCGAACCTATTTTGAATTCACTATCAAAGAATGTATAATTTAAAGATAAGTTATCATAATCTTTTTCTTTACTTTTTTGATTAGTAAAGTTCTGATAATTTCTACCTACATAAAGTAAATTATCATCTCTATTTTCTTCTAAATTATCACCACTATAAGCAATATTATCATTTGATATGTGATTTTTTAAATTGAAGAAGTTAAAATCAGCAAAGTTTTTATCCCCTGTCACTATATTAGAATACGTATAATACGTTAATAAGTCATAATTAATACCTGATAATGTTTCATTTGATAGTTCATTTTGATTTTGGTAATCGTAATATATAAACTGATCTATATTCTCTGTCCCTAATAATATACTTTCATCCCCTACACCAATCGTACCGTTGGCAATAGTTTGTTCGTTTATTGATGATAAACCTATTGTATTAATAATAGATGATAACACAACTGTAACAAATACTTGTTCACCACTACCTGCTGTTGCGCTAATTTGTGGAACTGCTGATGTTAACGTGGTGGTCCCAGTAGTAACGATTTTATCATCTTTATACAAGCGTAATTTTTTATTCGTTTTATCGTAAAAATAATTAAAATAATAATTTGAAGTTAATGCTAAATCTTCTGTATTTAAAAATTTAAATATCAGGTTCTCACGGTCTTGATCATATAGAAATTTAGGTATTCTACCATCAATAATAGAAACTGTAGCAAATTCTTTATCGATAAAATCAACTAAAAACTTACTACCATTTAAATCAGTTATATCTATATTAAAGGAAATTAGAGAATCTTTATCATCTCTGGTTGTCATCACTTGCAAGTAAAATACACTACTTAATAACGGCTGGGTTGTTTTAAAATTTAAGCGTGTATTTAAATCTTGAACTTCAATTGTTCTTTTTAAATTAAAAACATCTGTCGATTTCTGATCCTTTACAATGGTATTGCTTGTATAATTTTTTATAAAACTATCATTAGCCCTTTTATTTACATTATAGGTTAGTAAACTTAAACCTTCCTGGGTAAAATTATCTTTATTTATATACTCAATCTTATCATTAGGATCCTTTAAATAAATTGGCGATAAAGCACTTAAATTCTTATATGTTGTTGGTAAAGACATCTATTAATATTTATAATGAAAATTATATATCAATTTTCTTTAATTTATTTAAAACTAAATTAAATTAGTTCCAGAATAGACATCTTGTAAAATTATTTCATCAATACAATTATTAATGCCACTTAATGTCGTAGTATCAATATTTGAATTTGAATTTTTATAATCATAAAATGAGAATATATTGCTACCATCTGTCGTGGACAAAAATTCATAAAAAGTATAATATTCAGGAATAATATTGGTAGAAATACCAGATTCACCTAATATTCTAAAGTTATTATCTTCTAAAACAAGATTATCCTCTGATTCGCTGGTTATAAAATCAAAATTACCAACACCTATAGGTAAAACTAATCCCCAACCCCATCTATTACTATAAGATGAAATTTCAAATGTTCTATTTGACCCTAAATATCTGAAATCAAATGAACTTGTAGGGTCTGTAGTTAAGAGTAAATAACTACCACTAAATTTTTCTAAAGCAACTATTGGTTTAAAATTACTACCTCCTGATAATGTATCGGTGATTTTAATTTCAGATCCTAAATTTTTACCGAACCCTAATGTAGGTCTACCTCTATCATTAAAGTTACGATTATAATTATTCAATACAGGTTTTAAATTTGATCTATTAACACTAAAGAAATCTACGATTCTCTTTAAACTGGATGGATATTCATCAGAGAATTTATTTACATTGCTATCGATAAGTTTTAAATTACTAATCAAATTATCGATATTTGCATAGTCAGTATCATTTGTGTTTAATAAAAAGTTAGATATTTTTTCGTAAACTTTTACACCTAATGTATTAGCATCACTTGCATCTCCTACTATTTGACCCAAAAACTCAGTAAAGAAAGTTTGATTTTCCTTTAAATTTGGTTGATATAAATAACTGATAAAATTATCTTTTTGGTTATTATCTTCATTTATTTTTCTAAAATCTTTACTACCACTAACTGGGGTGATATTAAAAGTATTACTAAAAGTAGACATTTCTACAGTACTTGACGTTGCGTTGGCAAATAATCTTAAATTATCACCAATATTATCATATTGAAAAGAACCTTTAAAAAATCCACCTACATCATCTGCAGATAATTGTCCGAAATCACTTGAGAATGTTGCATTTAAAGTAGTACCATTATCATCTAATAATTGAATATTGATAGTATTATCTGGCATAGATGGTTGGTAATCCCCTAAAGTTAAATTTTTAACATATTTAGCAGGGTAATTATTATTTGTTTTTACCCTAACGGTAAAATAAATTGTTTGATTTTGAAAATAAAATGAATCTAGATTGAAAGTTGGGTCATTGTAACCTATACCATCAATACCTGTAGTTGAAAATACTAATCGTCCGATCGGCGCATTTGGCGTTATTTCAACTCTAGTATTAGCGGTTATTTGATTAAGGACTGGTAATTTATTTTTAGGTAAATTGTAATATTCTCTCTCTGGATCTTTTACCGCAGTGGTATCAAAATTAGCAAATATATTAATGTATCTTGATAGTTCTTTAGTATCATCATCTTCTGGTGAGGTTGCCATATGAATATTTATACCTGATACTTTTTTAAACTAATATAGTTTCGTCGGAAAATGATAGAAAAAACTTATAGTTAACATAAATATAATTATATTATGGCAAAAAAATTCTTAAATTTAATAGAAAATATTCAAAAACAAATGAATAGTGGCTTTACTACTGGTGGGTTGGTTAAATTAGCTAGTGATTATAAGTCTAAAGAAGGTTATAAGAATCAAAATAAGCAACAGCAACAATATATTGACGATTATTTTGATTCTAGTGGTAATTATTTAGTAAAAAATATAACAACGGAATACCCTTCATCTGCACCTGGTAACGATGATAATAGAGGTAATTTTTTCTTTATCACTGTAGCAAAGGAATTAGCTAATGGTAGGACAGATCAAAGCGGTCAAGTTACAGTTACAAGTGATATGCTAGAACCTATCGATACTGGTATCAATAGACATCCAATCGACCCAGATACAGTATATGATAATAAGGTTCAGATTGATCCAAAAGAAGTTGATGAAGAAGATGAGATTGAAATTACTAGAATGACCCAGCAAGGTGATTCAGTTAAGAAGACTGAATTATCAAACCCAACGCAAAATACTAAGATTCCTTCATCCCCAGCGACTAAATCACCTGCAGTTAATGAAAATTATACTTCGCAGTATATGCCAATCAACGGCTAATGAAAACTTTTCAAGAGTTTCATAACGATAGAATATTAAATGAAGTTGCATTTGCTCTACCTGCTATCCCATATCTCGTAGGAGGAGCTAAAATATTAACCGACTTAGCTGTTTCAGTAGTCGTTACTAAGCTTGGGTATGACGCTATAACATCTGACGCAGTTAAGAGTGCATCAGAAATGATTACCAGTGGTGGTATTGAAGTAGCTCCTTTAACACAAGCTTCTCCTGAAATAGTTATAGATGCTATTGCACCTCATGTTACTAGTGAAGGTACAGTTGCAGTTACTACTGAAGCAGCTACAGGTATTAGTAGTTTATTGGATATACCAGCCCAGGTGGTAACTTCTGTTTTAACTTATGCAGCAGGATTAGGTCTTTCGACTCTAGATGTTTGTCTAATCTTTGGAGCTGGTACTGCTTTAACTGCTGCGGGTGGTTATATGTACTATAAAAATAACGGACCGGATAAATTTAAAAATCTTCTTAAAAAAGCTCTAGAAAAGATTGTAAAACTACTAAAAATGGCGGGTAGAGTAGCATTACATGGATTTATGCTTACCGGTAGAGCAGCAGTTGCAGCTATATCAGCCGTATGGGGATGGATTGTAGGTTTAATTGGTGCAGGGTTGACAGCTATAGTTAAAAAGGTGATTAGTAAGATAAGAAATAAAGATGAAGATAAAGATGATGATTCTAAATCTTCTCTAGATTAACCCAGCATGCAAAAGCATTAATTTCTTTATCTAATACAAATACGTCTTTATACATGTGATCTGAAATAGTCACTATATATTGACGTTTTTTATTGTCATCTAAACTAGAAGTATATACGTGGTTTAAGTACTGCTTCATTAAGTTATGATAATCCCCCTGAAACTCATTTTCATTTTCAATTAGATACTTTCTAAGCTTTAAAGAATCTTTAGATACAATATGCTTATGTATAACGTTAACTATCTCTTTACTATCAACGCTATGATCTACAGTAAAGATATTGCCTATAGTAGCTTTTTGAATACTATTTAATACTTTACGTATATCAGGGTAACTTTGTTTAATTAAATTGACGAAATTAGGTTTTTGATCAGTTTCGATCTTAATACCTTCCTGCTTTACAATATCAATAACACGTTTCACTACATCATCAAACGGTGGAGTTAAATCAAAGAATTGAGTTCTACTTTGAATAGCAGGTATAATTTTATGTTTATAATTAGCTGTAAGTATGAACCGAGTCATACTACTATATTCTTCCATTGTATTACGTAGTGCGCGTTGCCCGTCAATGGTGATACCATCAGCCTCATCTAATATGA
>Ga0181369_1000395_pt1 | contig 12302 bp, 24 predicted proteins | sample LowvirmetaG_8_FD_130088 | JGI IMG/M metagenome (GOLD analysis project Ga0181369, IMG submission 130088) | Marine viral communities from the Subarctic Pacific Ocean - Lowphox_04 viral metaG | ecosystem: Environmental > Aquatic > Marine > Oceanic | place: Subarctic Pacific Ocean | collected... | reverse complement strand
GAAAACCGTTGATTTGACGTTTGCTTCGGCACAAGACGGCTACGACATGACTGGCGTTACCGACGACATTCTGTCTATCTACCAAATTACTTACTCTGACCCTGGCTCAGAAAACTCTGAACCTGTCCTGCCAGAGTTCACACTACGTCGCAACCGCAACACCTCATCGTTCGCATCTGGCTACGCACTTATCCTGCACGCTGATGCTTGGCCTGGAGAAACTGTTCGTGTTCAATACAAAACTGGTTTCGGAACGCTGTCAGATACTACGACTGCGCTTTCTACAACTGGCCTGCACAGCGAGGCATACGATCTTCCCGCTTTAGGCGCTGCTATGCGACTCATGTCGTCACGTCCTATCCGACGCGAGTTCCTAGACGAACAAGGTTCGTCACGGTCTGCCGAAGAAGTGCCACCAGGCGCTATTTCGGCATCAATCCGCGATCTGCGCGAGCTTCGCAGCCTTCGTGTAAACGCAGAGGTGTCTCGTCTTGACAGCCAGTATCCGACGTACTGGATGCGCTCTTCCGCAGGCAAGACGCAAACTAACCTTTACCGGGGGTACTAATCATGGCGCACGCGCCAGAACGTCTCCCAATTACGCTGGATAACGTTTCGTACTTTGTAGAAACACAAGGCTACGCCAGAACGACTGTGCCTGTGCTGCGTGAGCAGCGAGACACGTCTACTGAACCTGGCGAGCAGCGACTCAACACGCAGATGTGGGTTCGCTCACAGACGGACTGGTCGTACGGCAGCGGTCAAGAATACTTTGACAACGCTGACTCTGACCGTCGCCGGTTCTACCAATCAACTGGCATTGACGTTTGGACTAAAGGCCAAGCTTCTTTGCTTCCAATTACGGAAGACAAGAGCGGTGCTGAAACTTTTACTGATGTAATTATGAAGGTGTTTGTCAAAGACGGCACCGACTACATGTACGTCGCTTCAGGCAGCAACCTTTACTGGTCAGACGATTTCGCTAACGCAACACCGACATGGACTCAGATGGGTGACCCTGCGTCTGGCACGGCAGACACCATTGCTGACATTGCGTCTGACGGCACCAACGTTTACATCTCGTATGGCACACGTTATGCAACATCTGTTGCTGTAGGCGCTGCTGCTTCTACACAACCTACAAACTTTACTAACAAGAACGTCACGTTGTTTCGTGTTGTTGGCGGTCGTCTTATTGAAATGCACGGCGACGAAATTCAAGAACTAGACGACAGCGGAACTCTTATCACAAACTCGCTTAGTTTTACGTTGCCACTTAACGGCACATGGGTCGATGCTTGCTCTGGTCCTAGAGGCATTTATGCAGCTTGCAACACCGATGACGTTGGCTCTATTTACTTTATTTCAACCAACGAAGACGGGCTTCTTAATCAACCTGCACAGGTAGCTGACCTGCCACGCGGCGAACGAATCAACGCAATCGAATCATACGGCGGTGTGCTTGTTCTTGCGACCAGCCACGGATTCCGGCTTGCAACCATGCAAGAAACCGGTTCGCTTCTGTACGGGCCTGCAATCGTAGACCACGGCGGCATCTACTCTATTGCTGCTGACGACAGGTTCGTGTGGCTAGGCGCAGCCGGAGGCGAAACTTACCGCGCAGACATTTCAAAGTTTAACGAACCGCTCGTTCCTGCCTACGCCAAAGACCTTGTTTCTACAGGCGCAGGCGCAGGCAACGTCACTTGGCTAGCCCGAGCAGACAGCAAAACGTATTTCGTTGATGCTGTCAACGGGGTCTACGGCGAAGCTGCATCAGGCAACAAAGTCGAATCAGGCACTCTTACTATTGGCGGTATCCGCTGGAACAGTCAGTTCGAAAAGGTTCTGCGACAAATAGAGATTCGTTCGTCGCCTACCTTGGCGCTCGCTAGTCCAACTGCTTACAACGAATCAACCAGAACCTACGACGACGCTGACCTCATCTACAACGGTCTTCTGTCACCAGTTTCAGGAACAATCAAAGTTACAGTAACTACAGGCACAGGCGTTGACCTCTCTGAAGTCACGCTTCTTGACCGTGTCCCAGCAACTTTGGACTACGCACTTTCTGACAAGTTCGACCTTACGTTTACGTTGGAACGCGACACTGCCAATCCGACAGTCGGACCTGTCCTTGAGTCATGGCAAATCGCAGCGTTCCCATCCCCAACCCGCATTGACGAAATCGTTCTACCTCTTATCTTGAAGAAACGTGTCGCTAGCTCACGCGGTTCTGGCGCAGCTATCCAACAAGATCCTAAAGCCCTGTACGACACTCTGCGTACCATCATGGCTGACCGCAGTGTCGTCACTTACCAAGAAGGCAATCACTCTGAGCAGGTCATCATTGACCAGATTCAGTTCTCTCCAGAGCAGCTATCTGCCGATGCTGACTGGTGGGAAGGCACATGCATTGTGCGACTGCTCACTGTGCCCTAAGCTTGTGTAAAACCACGGGGAGGCTGTGGATGAAGAAACTAATTATCGATTGCGAGACGGCGCCTAACCTGGCTTACATTTGGGGGCTGTGGAACCAGAACGTAGGTCTGAACCAGATTGAGAAGACTGGTTCTGTGATCTCGTTTGCTGCAAAGTGGCACGGTTCTAAGAAGGTGATGTTCTACTCGGATCATCACGACGGCCACGACGAGATGGTGCGGGCTGCACACGAACTGCTGTCTGACGCTGACGCTCTAATCCATTACAACGGCAAAGCGTTTGACGTGAAACATCTCCAACGCGAGTTTCTGCTTGCAGGGTTTGGGCCTGCTGCACCACACATCGACATTGATTTGTTGAAGACAGTCCGGTCGCAGTTTAAGTTCCCATCCAACAAACTCACTCACGTTTCTGAAGCGCTGGGGATCGGCAAGAAGACCCCGCACACTGGGTTCGATCTTTGGCGCGATTGCATGATGGACGACCCTAAAGCTTGGGCGTTGATGAAGAAATACAACATTCAAGATGTGCGGCTCACAGAAGAGTTGTACGACCGGCTGTTGCCTTGGATTCCGAACCATCCAAACGTGGCGTTGGCTATCAACAAGCCGGACGCGTGCCCGCAATGCGGCGGCGGTCCGCTCGTATCAAACGGTATGCGTGCTACGAAGTCGATGACATACCGCAGGTTTCAATGCATGGCTTGCGGTGCTTGGTCGAAGAATCGTGTGGCTGAGCAGACTGCTAGACCTAATTATGTCTAACGCCCTTCTAGTGCTCGCAACCTGGCTTCGTGATCGTCTAGCGTGTCCCGCACACGATCAAAATTCTCCTCGCCACGGGCAAGACGGACCTGAATATCAATCAGAATTTTGCTGACCCACGCCATCCAAGGCAACAGCAGCGCTGTCAGGACCATGGGTATGATTTCGGTCACGGCCATGCGCGGACGTTAACACATAATTATGCATAAGTTTAGCAGCAAAGTCAGCGTCCATAACTGCAACTCTGCCTACTTTTGCACCAACCTCGGTGCGACGATCACCGTGGATAGCGAACAACACGAACGGCCTGTCTTCTGCCACCCGTCGCAGCTTCGGTATCCAGTCGAATAACATCCACCGCTTTGCAAATTTAACTTCGACCACAAACGGTTCACAATGAATGTCATGACTCTCACGAGACGACTCGGTTCGGTGAGCGTCACTAAACCCCGCTCTCTGCAATAAATCAAGGATTTCGTTCTCACCTTTGGTTCCTTTATCTCGGGCCTTACTCAATTTAGTTTTCCTGTGATAATTTGGTTTGATGTGGCGGCGCGGAAGCCGAGCCTTGCTCGTATTCTTTTATATTTCAGCTTGGTTTGCACCTGCTGCAACTGCACTTGAAAGCGTTTCGCTTAGTGCAGACACGCCATACTTGGACTATGACATAACTTTAGACGGTGAAACGTTGCTGCATGTCACATTTGACAGCAACGTAGCCTGCCCATTAGATCACGCAACCACAATTGATCCTTGGCTGCGTCTCTTTGACGCAACAGGCAATATCGTGGCTGACGACGATGATGCAAACCACAACGAACAAGACAACTGTTATGGGTCCAAGCTCCACCTTACTCCCGAGGCAGGAACTTATGTCCTACGATTCAGAACATACCAAGAACAATCTGGAATGGATATTCCAGACGGCTCAGGAACAGTCACATGGTCAACCGACGGATACTCCCCTCCAACGACAACGACTACAACCACAACGTCATCTACTACTACGACGACGACTACAACGACGACTACGACTACTACCGCAGCACCCACTACGACGACGACTACGACTACGACGACGACAATCCCAGTAACTACAACGACCGAGGCACCGCCATCTACCACTACAACCACAACAACCCTGCCGCTGACGACAACGACGACTACGACTACGACGGTCCCGCCTACCACTACAACGACCACGACGCTGCCGCCCACGACGACAACGACAACAACGACCGTGCCCCCGACTACGACAACGGTCCTGCCTACAACGACAACGACCCTGGCACCTACTACGACCACAACTTCAACTACCGTGGCCCCTACCACGATCCCCTCGACAACGATCCTCTTACCCTCTTCTGAAGAAATCACACCAGAAATAATCGAAGAAATCGAATACGAAGAACTGTCTGACGAACAGATCGAAGAAGTTGCAGAAGCAATTCAAGACGCAGACGACGAAGTCAAAGAAGCATTTGAGGAAGAAGTCAACATCTTTGCTGGCGCAACTGAGCAATACATTCCTTCAGGCTCCACTGTGTCTGTTGAAGACCGACGCGCCATCATTGCTGTCCAAAGTGCCAGCATTGCAGTAGCAGCCGCTACACGACCTCTATCGCCAGCCCCTGCCCCAACTACACCAACAACTTCAGGAGGACCCTCTGCACCTACTACTCGGAGAAAAAATGATTAAAAAGATTTTCTTTGAGAGCTACGCACTTGCGTGGACAGTAGGCGGCGTAGGACTCGTTCTGATTACTATGTCTGGAGACACCCTTCGCTGGGGCCTTTGGATTTCAGGCGGTTCACTAGCGCTGCATACTCTCGGCGTAATTGTGGACTCTCGTACCAAGAGTGAATAAACTAAGCAATATGTTTTCATCAACAATGCTCAAGGATTCGGCTGAACGTGCTGTCTCTGCTTTTTGTCAAACTCTTATTGCTCTCGTCGGTACTGATGGTGCTGGCATCCTTGATGTTGGTCTGGTGGACTCGGTAAACGCATCGCTCGTTGCCGCTCTGCTGTCCATCGTCAAGTCGTACGCAGCAATCAAGGGACCCATCGGAGGAGCTAACCCTTCGATGGTCAACCTTGAACCAGCTACCGAAGCTGACCTAGACGACTGATGTCGCTAGACGACAACTTGCGTGGGGTACACCCAACGCTAGAGTTCCGTGTCCGAGGACTGCTCTCAGAGCCTGCTCTCAAACGATACGGAACTTATCCTGCTGTTCGTTTGTATTCCAAACAGAAAGCTTTGTACGACAAATACAAAGCAGGCCGAGGCAACCTCGCAGCAAACCCCGACCGCATTCTTCGCACAGGCGCAAACTTTCCATACACATGGAAACCACGCGGCTCATGGCACATGGAACAAGCAGATGGCTACGGCCACGCTGTCGACCTACGACGCCCTGCCGGTGTTACCCGTGCAATGGCTGACAAAGCAGTAAAGCCTTACCTTGCAAAGTGGGGACTAAAACAAACCGTGCGATCAGAATGGTGGCACGTCCAGGCACTTACAAGTTCAGGCTGGATTGACGGCCCACTACCAGAAAGCACAGGAATGTTTCTTACCTACGACACTTCTAAAGACGAATACCGAGTCGGCATCCCCGGCGAAGGCACTGCCGTCATCGAATCTCCTAACCATTGGCGCGAAGTTATCGCCAAGGGAAGGATTACTGGTGTCTATGAGTCACCCCATATGGAAGCTCTTCTTGGCAAGATTCGCAAAGAATCGAAGAAGAAGTAACTAACCTTCCATATCAGGAGGCAAAAAATCAGGCACGATATGTTCGTGCATCTCGTCAAGGGTTGCTTCTAGGGTCAGCAACACTTCTTGACGTTCTTCGTTATCAAGATGATCCCAGCCTTCTGCCAACACAAACGCAGACGACTTCTTGTTCTTGACATCCCAGGTTGCCACAATGATCGGCAACTCTTGGATGTATTCTTCGTACCCTTCCCAAAACTGTTCGTTCATCGGCTCACATACTCCTGCATAGTTTCAATCTTGTAATTACCGTCGCCATGGGTAGGACAGAACGGGAAGTGCGACATGCCAGACAACGTAGGACCGCCACAGTCGCAACAAACACTCGCGCCAGGATTGTAAACGTTACGCGGCTTGAACGACCGCGCACGAGACACAACCTCAGCTAGCGACGGTGGGAACTTATCGCCTGCGTCAGCAAACGAATCAATCGCACGAGCCATATCGCTGTACGACGTATCACCAGCGTGCTGCGCCCACTCCATCGAAGTCGAAGAAGTAACCTTGAACGGGTTACCCCACAACTGCTTCATCTTGACGACAAGCGCCTCAGCCTCTGACTGCTTCATACATTTAGATCCTCTTGATCGCTGCTAGTAAGGGCAACAACGTAAGCTGCCAAAGCAAGCTGAGCATTGTGCCCAACCTCGTACAACCTCCACAAATCTTCACGTTTGCCGTTGAACGCCTGTTCACGAATTGCATCGTTAACAACACGAACTTCGTCAATCATGTCGTAAATCTTATTTCTTGCTGCTGCCACGTTTCTTCTCTCCTGGTTTGAGATGGCACGAACAATTACAAAGGGGCCGACCCACACGCACCTCACCGTGCATGTAGACCGACCCCTTCACACACTCACCGCCATCAATTTGGCAAGTGTGATTCTTTCTCATCGACGCTTGTTTGGCTTCTTGCCAGTAACACGCTTGATCCAAACAGACGGCTTCTCACCCGGCTGAATCTCCATAGAGTTTTCCGTAGTACGAAGCACCTGCTGCGGATCAACCCATTCCGTGCGATCAATACCCATCAGAACGGCTCATGCCCAGCAGGCACCTGCTGAGCACCAGGGAACGCATCAGCAACAGCATTACGAGGTGCACGAATCACAGCACCAACCTGCCACGTATTGCACTTCCAACCCTGCTTAGGCTGACCCTCGCGAGTCACATAGCTGTTCACCTGAAACTTGCCACGCACCATAACCTTGGTGCCCTTGCTAGTCGAAGCAGCAATCGCTTCGCCCTCAGCAGTAGAACCATTGTTATCCGGCCACACCGTCAGATCAACAAACGTTGTCGGATCATCCTTCTTTGGCTGGTACGCCAAAGCATTCGAATAGATAACCTTTGTCTCGCCCTGCGAAGTCACCTCACGGCGCTCCCACTCACGAGTCAAGTTACCCATGTAAATTCCGTAACCTTCAGAAATGGTCATCACTCATCTTCCTCTCCGTCCTGGGCCAACTTATCCAGAACATAATTTTCTTGTGACCACAAATGGAGTCCGACACCAATACGCATCGCACACCGCTTCACCGCGTCAGACACGGCATTCTTTGCATTCGCTCCGTTGTTCGCACCAGGGCGCTCAACATCGCCAGCTTCTTCAATGACAACCGTCTGGCCGTCAATCTCATACGTCATACGCAAAATGCAGCCTTGAAGCTGATGCTCTGCGTTGTAAATCAATTCCTTGACTTCTTGGGTACACGGCCCAATCTTCGCCAACAGAATCTGCTGAATATCAGCATGCGACACATAATCAGCCTGAAACCCGCCAGGCTTGGTCTTCACATACGACGCAGGAATGCGCTTTACAAGATCACGCAGAACGGTCTTCATGCAACTCAATCACCTTTGCGTTAGCTTCAATCTCATCCAGACGATCCTGCTCGGCAGTCATCCGAATACCTTCGTTCACCCAATGACGGATCTGGGCAGTAGTCGACCGCTCATTAGCAGCAGCGATCAGTTTCGTAGCCTCCCAAACAGAGGGAGACATAGGAATCATCTTATTAACCTTCTTAGGCACAACATCCTCCTAGATGTTTACTTCGTCGGGACCAATCCCATAACAAAGACTATTATACAGGCAATACCTGCATTCCCAATGCGTGTTCTTCGACGCACGACCATACGGACCAGGCGACTCAACAGTCTTCAAACGAGACAAACCAATCTGATCGTCACCGTCATCAAACACAATCGGATGCGGCAATACACCAGCATCCAAACAAGCCTCAACACGACTGAACCGTTTCAGTTCGAAATCAACCACATCATTCACCGACTCGTTCTCGAATACCTCCTCATTCAAATCATAAGAATGAGAATAAATATCCCCAGCACGAACCTTGTCACGGAACGAAGTCTCCTTCGCAATGTAAACAATCATGACGCTGTTAGCACCCAAACCACGCGCATACAGGCCAGCTTGGGCCACATGCTCACGCTTCGGAGCTTCCTTCGCCAGCTTGCTGCCATACGCAGACGCAGACTTGAACTCAACCACAACCTTGTGACCATCCGAATACGTCACCACAAGGTCAGCAGATCCCGACAGATCAACACCCAACGAGCGACAATCAACCGGAACTTCACAGTCCACAGACACGCCACCCATCACAGCCTGACGCTGAAACGCTTCCTGCACAAAGTCATGGATGCTGTTCCCAACATGGAACGCCAACAACGTCTGCAAATCAGGCGTCTCAGACTCATCAAAGCCCATGCCTTTATACCAACGCTGCCGCTCACACGACCCAGCATCAGACACCCGCATACGAGTACCCAACGCAGTCGGCTTCGGACCTTCCTCATTGTATTTAGATAACTGGCCTACATAAATAATGCCTTCGGCATCAATCATAGTACCTGCCCTCTCTGATTAGTTGCTTTATCTTATCACGCTCAACAGGAGTTGTTGCACCCCAAACGCCATGATCTGTATCCCACGGATCAACAGTGTCGATACGCCACTGCAAACACGTCGTCTTCACAGGGCAACGGATACACACCTTGATTCCTTCCGCCGCTCTCCTGTGATTAAAAAACTTATCTAACGGTTCGTCTTTGCACTTAGCCCTATCCATCCACTCCGTCTCGGACAACTCCATCCTGCGCCGCACGCAACACCTCCAAGAACTCAACACCAAGTTCACCAGAGACATTAGCTTCAGTATCAGTCATAGTTCGCAACCCATGACCCACAGACGTATGGTCCTGCTGCCACTGCCGAGCAATACGAGACTGCGACCAACTAAACGTGCCCGACAACACAGCATTGATAACCCGACGAGTCCTCACCAACTCCGGGTACCGAGCCATGCTCAACACCATCTCATACGACTGACACTCCTGGTCGCACACATAATCAGCAAGCAACTCAAACAACGTGTCATCAGTAGGAAGCCGCATCAGTTTCATCCTCCTCATCTTCCTTGCTTTCACGAACACACAAGTGGCACTGAGCATCCGCGTACGTCACACCATCCCACGTTCCATACTCATCAAGCACCCAATCCTGCTGCTCAGCCTCAAGAACCAAACTGCTAGCGTCATCCCAACGCTGCATAAACATGGTGTCCCAACAACCATCACAAGTCAGTTCCCAACCTTCGTTCGGACCTGCAAACTGCAAAGCCATAATCGGCATACCTCCTAATCCAATTTTAAGAAACCAAGTGCAAAGCGGGAGAGGTAGAAAGGAGTAAACACCCTCTCCCGCCTGCACACCGGTTAAGTATCGGTGATAGTGAACTACCCCGTACTCGAACAGCCACTTTCGACTAATTTGGTGGCGAGCAGTTTAACGACGTGCTCAGGTCGTGGGGGACTAGTCTCTAGTGACTAGAACAATGAAGGCCATCATCATGATGAGCCAGCCAGCACCGGTCATCAGAACGGCTCTCCTGTCGTGTGGCGATCGAAGATGTAGTCATCTTCTTCGCTGATCGGGAATGCACCACGCTCAATTTCGTAGTCCATCAGAAGCTGCGACATATGCGACTGAAGATTGTTGGCATCATGCCAGCCAATCGTGACATACGTCGTGGTAGTGACAAGTGACACGGGGTCCTGGGTGTCGAACCGCAACGAGAAGCGGTTGCCGTCACGCTGTAGGTTAATCACCAAACACCTGCCAATTCCTTAACAACCTTGGTTGCCTTCGCCGTCATCGGGAAATTACCCTTGACGAACTTGCTCATCATCCGCTGGTCACGATTCTTACCGTGCCCGTGATAGTGCTGCTCGTACTCGTTAACAGCCTGAATCGCATGGAACGCTGACTGACGCGGGATCGTACCGTTGTCATTAGCCCAGATGAGATTCAGTTGCTTGCGAGTGTCCTTCGCTGCATTGACTGCCTTGGTGTTGATCGGACCCCACTCGCCATTGCGCTTCACACCCTCTCGGATGTGAACCTGTGGCTGGATCGAATCCCGAAGCATCTCCCACTGCGACTCACGGAAGTCACTCTCCATCAATCGCTGGATTTCTTCATCCATCTCATCCATCGCACGATACGCACGCTCAAGACCAGCTTTGGCCTCCCAGAGACGATCCTTTGCAGACGAGGAATGACGAATCGACCAACGCAGGTCACCCATCTGGGTAGCCAAATCGTAAGTGTTCTGACACACAACACGCACCGTCACAACATAGACAACAAAGTTGCCAGTACCGTGATGCGTAGCAACAAGCAAGAACCGGTTCGTAGCCTCCTCGGTACCTGCAAATGCAACCGACTCGCCAAGGTCCAACAGCATCCAAGCCATGCTGGAATTGAACATTGTGCCAGCCGTAGTGACAGGCAGACCAAGCTCATCGACAAGATCAACGATCTCGCGATTCTGAATGATTTCGTAACGATCAGACACAATCTGCGGCTTCGTGCCAATCATCGTGTCAGGCGATGCGAACGAATCAACCTGACGCTTCAGCAAGAACCGACCAGGGATCGCTTCGTACGTCTGCGAGTCAACCATTGTGGACTTGACAATCTTGTAGTCAAGCCCACCCAACGTGTAGGCAGACGCCGGAGTCAGTACCGTATCGTCCGGCAGAACCAAGCCCTGCCGATGCCACGGCGTCTCACCGACGCTCACCATCATTTCTGGGATAGCACCCATTCTTACCACTCTCCTGTTCTGATATAGTCTTCAGCCATTGCTTCTGCAATGCGCTCTTCAATCTGCGATAGCAGCTTGTAATCGGTTGTGCCAGTCATACCAACAAACTCGATGTATGACATCTTCTGAATACGCTCAAGGGCACGTTCATACACTTCGTTGAACGCTTCCTCGGACGTGCTGTTGACGACGTTACGCATCCTGGGTCCACGGGCCGCCGATGTCGTACACCTCGGCACCCTCGTGACCAGCGATCAACTCGTCAACAACACTCGTACGATCATCGTCATCAGCGTTGTACCGATCACGGATCGCAGTATCAACCGCAAGCGTGATCTGCTTACCGATCACAGCTAGCGTAGCCAGATCAGGAGCGAAGACCGTCATCTCGCCCTTACCGATCCGCACGCTGAGCCAGTTGGCCTCGTGGTTGTCGGTGACAACCGAGTGCGCATGGGCTGAGGTAACGACATCTCCAGCCATATGGAATGTAGTATTATACATAGTCACACCAAAATCCTTTCGTTGGGTTCTCTATGGTGATAGTGGACATGGGGGGTGAGCAGTTTGGCGACATGCTCAGGTCGTGGGGGAGTCAGAACTCTTCGGAGTCTTCGACGGCAGCGACCTCAGGGGCAGCCTCTGGCTTGACCTTCGGAGCGTTCTTGCTGACCTCAGCGGTCGCCCACTTGAGATCAGCAGCCACGCTGTCAGCCAGGATGCGCACCGAAGAACGCTTGCTGCCATCCTCAGCGGTGTAGCTGGACTGCTCCAGCCGACCGGTGACGGTGACACGCTTGCCAACCGACAGCGACTCCGCAGCGTTGACAGCGAGCGTGTTGAACGCCGTCACGTCGAAGAAGTTCGGGACCTGCTCGTCACCACGCAACTGGTTCCAGGCAATGCTGAAACGAAGGTACGCGGTGCCACCTGCGCTGTGCGCAAGCTGCGGGTCTTGTGTGATGTTGCCCGTGATGGTCACGGTATTGTCGATAGCCATGATGGCCTCACTTTCTCTTTCTAAGAAGAACTTGTAATTGCGAACTGACTAGGTGGGTTAACCTCCTAATCAATTCATAAAAGCATCCCATACTGCAATCAGCAACAAGCTGATCGACGTAACAAGCATCGGGATGGAAAATGTTAAGGTACTGAATAGATGGATCATGCTGTCCT
>Ga0181369_1000394_pt1 | contig 12306 bp, 8 predicted proteins | sample LowvirmetaG_8_FD_130088 | JGI IMG/M metagenome (GOLD analysis project Ga0181369, IMG submission 130088) | Marine viral communities from the Subarctic Pacific Ocean - Lowphox_04 viral metaG | ecosystem: Environmental > Aquatic > Marine > Oceanic | place: Subarctic Pacific Ocean | collected 2015-11-29 | reverse complement strand
TTATTAAAGTTGCTAAAGAACCTATTGTAGACTCAGAAGATGACATCAGTGCTGACAGATTAAAAAATGCAGCTGCTACAAAAAAACTAGCAATATTTGATGCTTTTGAAATACTTAAACGTATACAAGAAGAAGAAGATATGTTAAACGAAAAACCTAAAAAAGAAAGTAAAGAAAAAACTTTTAAAGGTTTTGCAGAAGGAAGATCTAAGTAATGTATCAGCAAGATTTAATAAAAGTACTAACTGATTATGTTAAACCTAAAGTTTTAGCTAAAAAAAATAGGTATAAAAAATGGGAGTACGGTTATAATAAAGAACACGACTTTGTAGTTGTAAGTAAAACTGGTGAAATAGGTGAAGTATATGAAATACAAAATTTAAAAATAGCTTTACCTAAACAAAAAAATATATATAAGTTTGAAGATAATAAATGGAGTAAATTTGATTATCCAAAAGCTTTATCAAGAATAAAAACGGTATTTGATTTTAAACAGTACCCAGAAGAATTTAAAGAAGAGTGGTATGATTACATCGATAATGAGTTTACCCGTAGGGAGGAAGGTTTTTGGTTTTATAACAAAGATATTCCTACTTACATTACTGGTACTCATTACATGTACTTGCAGTGGTCCAAGATTGATGTTGGGGCACCAAACTTTAGAGAGTCAAATAGATTATTCTTTATTTTCTGGGAAGCTTGTAAAGCAGATTCACGATCCTTTGGGATGTGTTACCTTAAGAACAGGCGTTCCGGGTTTTCTTTCATGGCCTCAGGAGAGGTTGTTAACTTGGCAACCATATCAAGTGACAGTAGGTATGGTATACTATCCAAGTCCGGACCTGATGCGAAGAGTATGTTCACCGATAAGGTGGTACCCATATCTGTCAACTACCCCTTCTTTTTCAAGCCGACCCAGGACGGAATGGACAGGCCCAAAACCGAGCTTGCCTACCGTGTCCCCGCAAGTAAGTTCACCCGTCGTAAACTTACCTCGACCACCACGGCCGATGACGAAGCCTTACAGGATCTCAAGGGACTTGACACCACGATCGACTGGAAGAACACAGGTGACAACTCCTACGATGGGGAGAAACTCAAACTCCTCGTACATGATGAATCGGGCAAGTGGGAAAGGCCCAACAACATCCTCAACAACTGGAGGGTTACGAAAACCACATTAAGGTTAGGTAGTAAAATAATAGGTAAGTGCATGATGGGATCAACATCTAATGCACTTAACAAAGGTGGTGATAACTTTAAAAAACTATACTATGACTCAGATGTTAGAAAAAGAAACGCCAATGGACAGACTCGCTCAGGACTATATTCTTTGTTCATACCTATGGAATGGAACTACGAAGGATACATTGATTCTCATGGATTACCTGTATTCGAGAATCCAGGAGAAAAAGTTATTGGACCTTATGGAGATGAAATTACAGACGGAGTAATAGATTATTGGAATAATGAAGTTGAAGGTTTAAAGTCTGATCAAGATGCTTTAAACGAATATTACAGACAGTTTCCTCGCACAGAGCAACACGCTTTTAGAGATGAAACAAAACAAAGTTTATTTAATCTAACTAAAATCTACCAACAAATAGATTACAACGAAGAAGTTAAAATGTCTGGTCTTGTAACAAAAGGTAGTTTTCAGTGGAAAAGTGGTATAAAAGATACTGCTGTAGAATTTATGCCAAGTAATAATGGCAGGTTTAAAATTAGTTGGGTGCCTGAAATTAGTTTACAAAACAGAGTAATAACTAAAAACGGTATTAAATATCCTGGTAACGAACACGTAGGGGCATTTGGATGTGACTCTTATGATATATCAGGAACAGTAGATAGATTAGGTTCCAACGGTGCTTTACACGGTGTTACTAAGTTTAGTATGGAAAACGCACCACCTAATAGAGTTTTTTTAGAATATGTAGCTAGACCACAAACAGCTGAAATATTTTTTGAAGATGTTTTGATGGCTTTAGTTTTTTATGGTATGCCAATACTATGTGAAAATAATAAACCTAGATTATTATACTATTTAAAGCGTAGAGGTTACAGAGGATATTCTATGAACAGACCTGATAAAGTTTATAACAAACTATCAGTTACAGAAAAAGAAATAGGTGGTATACCTAATTCAAGTGAAGATATTAAGCAAGCACACGCTGCTGCTATAGAAAGTTATATTGAAAATTACGTAGGACAATTGAGTGATAGTTATGGTGATATGTATTTTCAAAGAACATTAGAAGACTGGGCTAAATTTGATATAAACAATAGAACTAAATTTGATGCGTCAATAAGTTCTGGTTTAGCTTTGATGGCTTGTAATAAAAACCTATATAAACCAACTCAAGAAAGAAAAATAAAATCAATAGATCTTGGTATTAAAAGATACGATAATAAAGGTGTAAGATCACAAATAATATAAAGATGATTAAAAAAGGTATCAAAACCTATTTCCCTAGTCAAGCTGTTAGCGATGTAGAGAAGATGAGCTTAGAATATGGCTCTAGAGTAGGTTCTGCTATAGAGCACGAGTGGTTTAATAAAAATGACAACTCTAACAGGTATAATACATACAAACAATCTTTTCACTCATTGAGACTATATTCAAGAGGTGAACAGTCAATTAAAAAATATAAAGATGAATTATCTATTAACGGTGATTTGTCATATCTTAATTTAGACTGGAAACCAGTTCCAATTATACCAAAGTTTGTAGATATAGTTGTTAACGGTATGGCTGATAGATCTTACGATATTAAAGCATATTCACAAGATCCAGCTGCTATTAAAGAAAGAACTGATTACGTTAGTAATATAGTTTCAGATATGCAAGCAAAAGGTTTTAATGATCAAGTAGCTAGTCAGTTTGGTATTGATATGTATAAGACAGATCAAACAAAGCTACCTGGAACTAGTGAAGAGCTAGAACTTCACATGCAGCTTGATTACAAACAAAGTATTGAAATAGCAGAAGAAGAAGCTATAAATAGTATTTTTGATAAAAACAAATATGAGTATTTATCTAAAAGAGTAAATAATGATCTAGTTGTATTAGGTATTGGTGCTGTTAAAAACTCTTTTAATAAATCAGAAGGTATTAAAATCGAGTATGTAGATCCAGCTAATTTAGTTTATTCTTACACTGACTCACCTTATTTTGATGATATATACTATGTTGGTGAAGTAAAACAAGTTTATGCTAATGAGCTTAAAAAAGAGTTTCCTGAAATAACAGATGAAGAACTAGAACAATACATAACTAGTAGTAGCTCTTACTCAAACAAAACTAGTTATAATAAAAAGAACGACGAAAATAACTCTATAAGTATTTTATACTTTGAATATAAAACTTATATGAGTGAAGTATATAAAGTTAAGAAAACTTCTACAGGTGGTAGTAGAGCTATTAAAAAAGATAGTAGCTTTGATCCTCCTAAAAACGAAGACTTTGAAAAAGTTGAAAGAGTAATAGAAGTTATATATGAAGGAGCTAAAATATTAGGTAGTGGTTACGATAAAATTCTTAAATGGGAATTAAAAAAGAACATGATAAGACCTAAGGCAGATACAACAAAAGCTGTTATGAGCTATAGTATATGTGCTCCTAAAATGTATGAAGGTAGAATAGAATCATTAGTAGGACGAGTAACTGGTTTTGCTGATATGATACAAATAACTCATTTAAAGCTTCAACAAGTAATGTCTAAAATGGTACCAGATGGTGTTTATTTAGATGCAGATGCTTTAGCTGAAATAGATCTTGGTAATGGTACTAATTATAATCCTGCGGAAGCATTAAATATGTTTTTCCAAACAGGTTCTGTTATAGGTAGATCAATGACACAAGATGGTGATGTTAATAGAGGTAATAGACCTATTCAAGAATTAAACACTAGTTCTAAAGGTGGTAAGATACAAAGTTTAATACAAACTTACAACTACTATTTACAAATGATGCGTGATGTAACTGGTTTAAATGAAGCTAGAGATGGTAGTATGCCAGATAAAAACGCATTGGTTGGTATACAAAAGTTAGCAGCTGCTAATAGTAATACAGCTACAAGACATTTATTACAGTCTAGTTTATATATAACATTGTCTACTGCAGAGTGCATAGCTATGAGAATATCAGACGTTATAGAATATTCACCAACAAGAGAGTCATTTATAAAATCATTAGGTAAATTTAATGTTGGTACGTTAGAAGAAATGGCTAGCTTACATTTACATGATTTTGGTATATTCTTAGAACTAGCGCCTGATGAAGAAGAAAAGCAAAGATTAGAAAACAATATACAAGTAGCTTTACAGCAAAACAGTATAAATTTAGAAGACGCTATTGATGTTAGAGAAGTTAGAAATATAAAACTAGCTAATCAATTGCTTAAAATAAGAAGAAAAAAGAAACAAGCTTTAGATCAACAAATAGCTCAACAAAACATACAAGCTCAAGCGCAAGCCAACGCTGCTGCTTCTGAAAGAGCTGCTGCTGCTGAAATGCAAAAGCAACAAGCATTAGCGCAAACTGAATCTCAGATGTTACAAGTTAAGTCACAACTTGAAATGCAAAAACTTGAAAGAGAAGCTCAACTTAAAAAAGAGCTTATGGAAATAGAGTTTAACATGAACTTACAGTTAAGAAAAGCTGAGTCAGATGTTTTAAAAGAAAGAGAAAAACAAAAAGAAGATCGTAAAGACGAAAGAACTAAGATACAAGCAACTCAACAAAGCGAGTTGATTGATCAAAGAAAAAAAGATAAAGCTCCTAAAAACTTTGAATCTGCTGGATTTGATAATTTAGAAGGTTTTGGCCTAGAACAATTTGAACCTAGGTAATTTACTAATTATATAATATTTTATTATGGCAAACGCTGAAAAACAAGAAGAAGTTCTTCAAGAAGTTAAAACAGAACAAGTAGCTGTTGAACAAAACGTTGAGGAACAAAAACAAGAGGCGCCTAAAGTTCAACATAGAGTTGTTGAAGAAGGCGGAGATTTTAAAATTAAATTAAAAAAGAAAAATGAGCCCGTTCAAGAGCAAAGCACAGATGAGGTTTCTGTACGCGACGAATCCGACGCTGGCAAAGAAGTTTCTGAAGAAAACAAAGAAGAGCAAGCTGAAAAGCCTGCCGAAGAAGCTAAAGAAAAAGAAGAGGTAATACTTCAAGAAGTTTCACAAGAACAATTAGCTGAAGAAGAAAAGCAACAAGAAAATTTAGTTGTAGAGGAACCTACTCCTGAAGTCAAACAAGAACCACAAGTTATAGTTCCAGAAAACTTACAAGATCTAGTTAAGTTTATGGAAGACACAGGTGGTAGTTTGCAAGATTACGCTAGATTAAACGCTGATTATTCAGACATAGATGACAGTGCTCTATTAATGGAGTACTATAAAAATACTAAACCACATTTAAACATGGAAGAAATAAACTTCTTAATTGAAGATAACTTTCAGTTTGATGAGGAAATTGATGAGCCAAGAGATATAAAAAAGAAAAAATTGGCTTTCAAAGAAGAAATTGTAAAAGCTCGAAAGCATCTTACTGGCCTAAAGGATCAGTATTACAAAGAAGTCAAGTTGGGTTCTAAGTTGACCAGCGAGCAGAAAGAGGCGGTAGACTTTTACAATAAATACAAACAAGAACAAACTACTAATAGTGAGATTCAAAAACAACAGCTAGAGCGTTTTCAAAAATCTACTGATAATGTTTTTAACAATAACTTCAAAGGTTTTGATTTTAATGTTGGAGATAAAACTTATAGATATAACGTAAACAATGTTCAAGATGTTAAAAGTTATCAAAGCGACATAAGTAATTTCGTAAGAGAGTTTCTTGACGATAATAATATGATGCAAGATGCAAAAGGATACCACAAAGCTTTGTATGCTGGTAAAAATATCGACAGAATTGTTAAACATTTCTACGATCAAGGTAAAGCAGATGCGATAAAAGAGAGTAGTATTAGTGCTAAAAACATTGATATGTCTCCTAGAAAAACAGCTGCACCTTCTATTGATGCCGGTGGTTTAAAGTTTAAAGTGTTAGATGGTGATAATAGTTCTGGTTTGAAATTTAAAATTAGAAATAAATAACAACTTAAAATTAAAACAAAATGGGATTTAATACGTCTTTAGGATTAGCGGGTTCATACTCTCTATCTCCTATGCCTTCTCCTACTGTAAGTGATCAAAATTATATTGATTTTACATCATCAAGTACAGCTGGTTGGGCGCAACAATATCTACCAGAATTGTACGAACAAGAAATCGAAAGATACGGAAATCGTTCAATTAGTGGATTTTTACAAATGGTAGGGGCTGAAATGCCTATGAGTTCTGATCAAGTAATTTGGTCTGAGCAAAACAGATTACATATTGCTTATAGAAATGATGACGTTACTGCTAACTCAACTGTAGTTGTTACTACTGCTACTTCTGGTCTTTGTACTTTAGGAAGTGCTTTAAGTAACTCTATGAGAGTAGGTAACACAGCGTTAATTACTGATGCTGCAACTGGACTTAAAACTCTTAAGTGCTACGTTTCTGCTGTAAGTGGTCAAACTTTTACACTTAAACCTTATACTCAAGATGAACTTAGTTCTAGTGAAGCACAGTTTTCTGATGCTGAAAAAGTAAACATATTCGTTTATGGTTCTGAATTTGCTAAAGGTTCTGCCTCTATGTCAGGTGAGCTTAAGCCTCAATTTACTCAGTATAACAACAGACCTTTAATTATTAAAGATCACTTTAAGATTGATGGTTCTGATACTGCTCAAATTGGTTGGGTTGAAACTACTGATGAAAGTGGTGCTTCAGGATATTCTTGGTACTTAAAATCTGCTGGTGAAACTAGAATGAGATTTGAAGATTACCTAGAGTCTATGATGATTGAAGCTGAACTTACTGAAGTTTCTTCTGGTGTTGCTGATCACGTTAGTAATGTTAATGGTTCTGAAGGTTTATTTGCTGCTGTAACTTCAAGAGGAAATATCTTTGAAGATTTAGCTACTTTAGCTGACTTTGATTTAGTTCTTAAAAATCTTGATAAGCAAGGTGCAATTGAAGAAAACATGCTTTACGTAAATAGATCGTTAGCTCTTACAATCGATGATATGGTTGCTGGGTTAAACTCTAACTATCAAGGTGGTGCTTCTTTTGGAGTATTTTCTAACAGTGCTGATATGGCGCTTAATTTAGGTTTCTCTGGATTTAGAAGAGGTTCTTATGACTTCTATAAGTCTGACTGGAAATACCTAAACGATGCTGCTGGTAGAGGTGGTTTCGGAGATATTTCTGGAATTTTAGTTCCTGCTGGTACTTCTAGTGTTTATGACCAATCACTTGGTAAAAACATTAAAAGACCTTTCTTACACGTAAGATATAGAGCTTCACAAACTGATGACAGAAGAATGAAATCTTGGGTTACTGGTTCTGTTGGATCTGCTTCTTATATTGGAGATGACATCATGGAAGTACACTATTTATCTGAAAGATGTTTAGTAGTACAAGGTGCTAATAACTTTGTTCTATTAAAAGAATCATAGTAGATTAAAATAATAAAGCGGTGTAAAAGCCGCTTTATATTAAACCGAAAACTTAAAACTTAAAATTAAAAACTTAAAACATATAAAATGGAAAGATATTTATATTTTAGAACAGAAGCTTTAGTTGCTGATGATGATGGAACAGGAAACTCAGTTATGTTTCCAGCATCTTCATTTTTAGGAGCTGAACCAGCTAGTGATACAAGTATTATCGTATTTTTTAAAGGTATGAAAAATCTTCATGCTCACGATGATCACAGTATATCTGATTCAGTTACACTGACCATTGCTACTAACAAAGGTAAAGAAGCAATGAAAGCAATTGTTGACGCTGTGGTTGGTAATACTTTTTCAAAGTCATCTTTTATTTCAGTAATTGATGATGTTGATTCAACAGGTATTGCAACAAGCGTTATTACAGCTTGCGCTGCTATCGCGGTTGATGCTGCACACTCTTAATGAGTAAATTATTTTAAACCAAAGGCGTCTTTGTGGCGCCTTTAGGTTTATTTTTAACTATTTAATTATATTATATTATGGAAGAAACGAAAGTTCAAAAGCCTAAAAAGGCTAAAAAAGAAAAGGTTGAGGTAGTAGAACCTCAAGGCCCTAAATGGGAAATTAAAGACAGAATGTATTTATTAAAAGGTAGAGGTAATCCTCTAACTTATGTTTTACAGTCTAAATCTACAAGAAAAAAACCTTTATTATGGTGGGACGAAGAAAAAGGTATTAATAGAGAAATGAGATATGCTAGTAATCAAGAGTCTATATTTGTTGATGAACAAGATGACAATGCAATATTAGAACATATTATATTTGAAAACGGAGGTTTGTTTGTTTCAAAAAGAAACCAAGCATTACAAAAATTATTATCTTTGTATCACCCTAAAAAAGAATATGCTTACTTTGAAAAAGATGAAGTAGCTGAAGCTAAAGAAGATCTTGTAAGTATAGAAACTGAAATGGAAGCTTTAAACACAGCTGTTTCAATTGATATTGATCAAGCTGAAGCAATACTAAGAGTTGAAAAAGGTTCTTCAGTTGATAAAATGAGTTCTGCAGAATTAAAAAGAGATTTATATCTATTTGCAAAAAACAACCCATTGTTATTCTTAGATCTTGTAAATGATGAAAATGTAATACTTAGAAACTTAGCTATTAAAGCTAATGAGATGGGTGTTATAAAATTATCACAAGACCAAAGAAGATTCACTTGGGGCTCAACTGATAGAAAACTAATGGAAGTACCTTTTGACGAAAACCCTTACTCAGCTTTCGCTGCGTGGTTAAAAACAGATGAAGGTGTTGAAGTTTACAAATCAATTCAAAAAAGAATAAACTAACAACTAATGATCACGGCCCTTTAATTAGGGCCAGTGATTATAACAATATATAAAAATGGCAATATCAGTAGATAGAGTATATAGAAAAGTATTAGCTATACTAAATAAAGAATCCAGAGGTTTTTTAACGCCAGATGAGTTTTCTAAAATAGCTTCTCAAGCTCAACTTGATTTATTAGATAAAGCTTTTCACGACTACAACAGAGCTGTGCTAAGAGAGTCAGCTGGTAGAACTGGTGATGGCTATGCTGATATACCTAAAAAAATACAAGATCGTATAGATCCTTTTTACAATGCAGAAACTATTTCACTTACAGGTGGTGTAGGAACTTTACCTACATTTTATAATATTATAAATGTATCTGTAGAAAAAACAATGCTAACAAATATAGAAAGAGTAGAAAAATCAAAACTAAGCTTTTTATTATCTTCACCGTTGACAGCGCCGTCAACAACATTTCCAATATATTATATAACAGGTAGTACTATAACAGTAAATCCTAGTAGTTTTACAAGTGTACGTATGGATTATGTATCAGTGCCTAGTGATCCTGTTTGGAACTCAACACTTGACGCTAACGGAGCTTTAACATATGACGCGACTGGTTCTACAGATTTTACACTACATCCTTCAAGCGAAGTTGATTTAGTGTTAGAAATACTAAGATATACAGGTGTAGTTATAAAAGATCCTTCTGTTATACAAGGTGCTACAGCAGAGACAACACAAAAAATACAACTAGAAAATTCATAATAAATGGGATTATTAGACAATAGAACAAAAGAAACATATTACACTGGTAGTCAGTTATTTTATATTAGTGGTATAGATTCAAACTATCCTTCTTATACATATTCATTAACTAATATACAAACAGAGCATGGTAGTGATTTAGTAGCATCTGACATAAGAGTTTATGTTGAGTCTGGTAATACTGATTTTACTGATAGAGAAGTATTTGATTTTACTGTAGCGGATGGTGTATTAACAATATTAACATCTGGTGAAGCAGGTGGTGATGGTGACCAAGCTTTTGATGAGTTATCTGAATTAAATGCAGATGGTTCTCTTAGAGTTGAATTAATAGATCATGAGTTTGGAGGTTACAGATACTCTTCATTATCAGACGTGGTAAATAGCTTTATGGTTGCTTATGTAGGTAACGGTAAATTAATAAATAGCGTAGCTAAATCTGATGTTTTGTTTCACGCGAAAAGAGGTTTACAAGAGTTTAGCTATGATGTGTTGAAAACTATAAAATCACAAGAAATAGAACTTGGTCCTTCTTTAACGATGCCTATGCCTCAAGATTATGTTAGCTATGTTAAACTATCATACATAGGTACAGACGGTATAAAAAGAATTATATACCCTACTAGGTTAACTATAAATCCTACAGAAGCACCAGCTCAAGATAATAATTACGAGTATTTATTTAATAATGATGGTACATTGTTAAAAACAACTCCTTTGACTAACGAAAGATGGCAAGATTTTGACACGGATAATATAACTGGTAATTTAAATAGAGAGAGTGACTATTTTATAGGTAAAGATAATCATTTAGATGAAAACTTTGGTAGAAGATATGGTTTAGAACCTGAACATCAACAAATAAACGGTTATTTTACTATAGATGAAGCTACAGGTAGCTTTGCTTTTAGCAGTGATTTATCTGGTAAAGTTATTGTTTTAGAATATGTATCAGATAGTTTAGGCACTGATGCTGAAATGAGAGTGCATAAGTTTGCTGAAGAAGCTCTATACAAGCACGTAGCTTTTAATGTTTTAGCAACTAAAAGAAATATTCCAGAATATATAGTTCAAAGGTACAAAAAAGAAAGAAGAGCAGCTTTAAGAAATGCTAAGTTAAGATTATCTAAAATAAATCTTGAGGAAATATCTCAAGTAATGAAAGGGAAAAGTAAACATATAAAAAATTAATATATGCCAAAAATTCAAAATAGCTTTCTAAAAGGTAAAATGAATAAAGACCTTGATGAAAGGCTAGTGCCAAAAGGTGAATATCGCGAGGCACAAAATATATTAATTACGCAATCAGAAAACTCTGATGTAGGCGCTGTAGAAAATATACAAGGTAACGCTAAGATTTTAAGTAGTGATTTTTTAAGAGAAGACTCTACTATAGAAACTATTGGTTATTTTGCAGATACTTTAAATAAAAGAGCTTTTTGGTTTGTTACAAATTTTACTGGTGATGATGGTGATATAAGAAACATGTCTAGAGCACAATCTACTAACACTTGCCGTATAATAATGGGTGATTTAAACGGTTCTGAAACTAGTATCAAAATATTAGTTAGTGGTCATTTTTTAAATTTTAGTAAAGATCATTTAATTACAGGTGTTAACTTAATAGATGATTTATTGTTTTGGACAGACAACTATAATCAACCAAGAAAAATAAACGTAACAAAAGCAATAGCTAACTCTAGATATTATGTAAATGAAAAGCAAATATCTGTAGCTAAAGTAGCTCCTTATTTAGCACCAATACTACATGATTCAACAGGAGCCGCTGATGGCGTTACATTAACACGTGACGAAGATGTTACGTCTGATTACTTAAAAGATAAATTTGTTAGATTTTCATATAGATATAAATATGAAGATGGTGAATATACTACTATAGCACCGTTTACGCAAATAGTTTTTAAACCTTTAAATGATGGTTTAATAGACTCTGTATTAACTACAGACAGAGAAAAAACAGATAACCAAGATGTTTATTCTAAAACTATAGTAGATGTAATGAAAAACCACTACAATAAAGTAGAAATTAGAGTACCTTTACCTAGTGAAGACGCGCAAACAGATGCTGGTGCAAACTGGGATAACGAGCTACGTATATCTAAAATAGAAATTTTAATAAAAGAATCTGACCAAGACGTTGTAAAAGTTATTAAAGAAATAGATGTAGTAGATGAAAGAGGTAGTACTTTGCAAGACTTTACAAATAACGTTGAAAACTATAGCTTATCACCTAATGGCACTGATGTTTATTATAGAAAAGTTTATAAACATACTTACAGATCAGAGCAGCCTTATAAAATATTAGAAGATAAACAAATTACAAGAGTATTTGATCAGGTACCATTAAGAGCACAAGCGCAGGAAATATCTGGTAACAGAATTATATACGGTAATTTTACAGAAAACTATGATTTGCCAAAAGACGATAGTGGTAAAACAGGTCTAAATTATGTAATAAGAATAGGTAGTAAAGGAGATGTAGAGTATAATAGATCTTTATTTACTCCTAGTGGTTATGTAAGAAAAGAAAACAATAACAATGTTTATAAAAACCACTCTATAAAACAAGCAAGAGAATATCAAGTTGGTATTATATTAGCTGATAAATTTGGTAGACAATCACCT
>Ga0181369_1000393_pt1 | contig 12307 bp, 1 predicted proteins | sample LowvirmetaG_8_FD_130088 | JGI IMG/M metagenome (GOLD analysis project Ga0181369, IMG submission 130088) | Marine viral communities from the Subarctic Pacific Ocean - Lowphox_04 viral metaG | ecosystem: Environmental > Aquatic > Marine > Oceanic | place: Subarctic Pacific Ocean | collected 2015-11-29 | reverse complement strand
TTACAGAAGCGTAAGGCCACAGGTGAGCCGTACATAATGTTCAAGGGTAATGTAAACAAGCAGAACCCAGAGCAGTACAAGAGGCTTGGTTTGAAGGTACACATGACAAACATTTGCTCTGAGATTACTTTACACACCGATGAGAGTCACAGCTTTGTGTGCTGCCTATCAAGTTTAAACCTAGCTAAGTATGATGAATGGAAAGACACTAACCTTATATATGATGCGACATGGTTCCTTGATGGGGTACTTGAGGAGTTTATACAGAAGGCGAAAGGAAAGATTGGCTTTGAAAACTCCGTCCGTTCTGCTGAGAAGGGACGTGCCTTGGGACTGGGAGTACTCGGATGGCATACTTACCTTCAGGAGAAGGGACTACCTTTCGAGGGTTTACTATCGCAGTACGAGACTCGTAGAATATTTAGCCAAATCAAGATTGAAACAGAGAGAGCTTCTATGGCTCTTGCAGAGGCTTTCGGTGAGCCGCTTTGGTGTGTTGGTACAGGAATGCGGAACACCCACCTTCGTGCTGTTGCTCCCACTGTATCTAACTCGAAACTTAGTGGTAATGTTAGTCCTGGCATCGAGCCTTGGGCGGCCAATGTCTTTACAGAGCAGTCACTCAAGGGTACGTTTATTAGAAAGAATCCTAGTCTAGAGAAGGTGCTGAAGCAAAACGACTTAAACAACGATAAGGTGTGGGGTAAGATTCTTGAGGACGGTGGCTCTGTTCAGGGGGTGAAGGAGTTGGACGATGTCTTACTTGGTAAGCATAAGATTCCAGCCAAGGAGGTATTCAAGACGTTCAAGGAGATTAATCAACTAGAGGTTGTGAACCAAGCTGGTATACGTCAGCAGTACATAGACCAGGGTGTTAGTCTTAACCTAGCGTTCCCATCAACGGTTGACCCTAAGTTTATTAACAGGGTTCATCTTGACGCATGGAAGAAGGGTATAAAGACTCTCTACTATGTGAGGACTGAGTCTGTACTTAGGGGTGATATTGCAGCGAGTGCTACAGATGAAAACTGTATAAGCTGCGATGGATAAATAATTATGCTATACGCATATGTATGTATGACATATGTGTATATATTTGTGATTGATTTGTGATTGGTTTAGGAGGGGGTGTTGTGTTCATATCATAAGACACCCCCTTTTTTTATCTAGTTCGATTACTTCTAGGTGCTTTCCTTCCAGTTGAGGAAGTCCTAGAAGATTGAGTTCTTGTTCTACCAAGAATTTTACCCTTAGTCTTCTTTTCGGTAGTCTTCTTTTCGGTGTCTCTATTACCACCAAACCAGTATCTATTGTTTAGCTTTTTAAGGTCTTTATAGTTTGGAATAAATCCCAAAGAACCAGCAATATCAAATGGTGTTTTGAAAAACAATTCATTCTTGTTTTTATCTATAGACTCTTTTGTGTCATTGTAAATAGACCTGTTAGCTAATGTAACTCCCCTAGCCGTTGTTTTAATTACTGGAGCTAACGCACCTGAAAGTCCAATAACAACATTTAAAAATACATCTTGACCAGGTCTTGGTTTTACGGGGATTTTAGAAAAAACCATACCTTTATATGGGTCATACTCAGTTTTCTCACCATCTTTTGTTACTGAGTCCCAAGTTATACCCTCTCCAAACTTCATGTTAGCGGTCTCTATACCGAAGTTAATAACTGATTGGGTAAGGTTACCTAAATTTCTACCAAACGCTAATGTAACTATACCTGATAGTACATTTCTCGTTAAGTCTTCTTTCTTAATCTCGTCTTCATCTTCACCCATACCAAGCGCAGAGAAAATTAATCCGAAGGCATAGTCCATACCTAGTCTGTAAATTGACATACGCATTAGCGTAGACGCTAAAAGCATTCCACCAGCACCTCTAGAAATCTCCCCCTTACCCAATAAGTTTTGTACACCCTTTACTGCTGAGTAGTATTCAAAGACTCTAAAGTTTGTCATATACCTGTTTATTACCTGAAATGCTTTTTTCCAATTACTTGCGTCTGGGTCAGATATATTGCTTGGTATTGTGTCAAATGGATTAGTAGATGCCGATGTGTCTATGACCGCAGCGTCTGCTTGTTCAGAGGCTTGATTTATAGCTTCTTGAAACCTGTCCCTATATGACTCATCGTTAGCTAGTTTTTCCCAGTTTAATTTTTGACCTGTAAGTTGTTTAAACTTGTTCTGAAACTCACCAACAAACAGAGGTCTAATAACCATCTCATCGGGTTTGGTTATAAGTGACTCATTGAGTTTAAACACAGCTTGAAATGGCATCGCAGCAACCTTACCAACTGTTTTTGCAGATGCAGCAAGTTCTCCAGTCATTTCTTCAGCGTTAAACAGCTTTTCTTTTGATAGTAATTTACTCTCAATATCCTTACTATCAAATTTAGCCGTTTTAGTCAACCTATCCATCTGAGTGGTATCGGTATTCTCAAGAGCCTTGTCTATAGTTTTAGTATCTACACTAACGAGTGTAGCGTACCCATCAACAAGACCTCCAGCGTGATTCATTACAGCGTGTAATGTGTTTGTGCCAAGTTCCGAAGCAGCTTTTACTACACCACCTAACTGAGAGAAGTACCCAGCCTTAGTAAGGTACCTAAAAATATTATCAGCCAATATCTTATTCTTCGTTACATTCTTGTATTGACTGTTTATAATTCTGTCATATATTGACTCTAACTCATTAACTAAATCTTTTTCAAAACGTGTCTCTGCTCTATTTTTTAGTCCAGAGAAAGCTATCCTAGTAGACTTTATAACTGGGTACATGTTATAACCAACAGAAATCTTTCTTGCCGCTGCGTAAGCATTACTTACAGGGTCGAACGATATTGAGTGGGTTTTACCAGTACGCTGTATTGCCGCTTTATTCTTCACAGAGGCATTCATAAACGAATCAAATAGACTATCAAAGTCGTTAGATATTTCACTTGTTTTTGTTCCCGACTTAGGTAGGTGTATATAATTTTCCCGATGTATAAATGGCATACCCTGTACAGCGGCATCCATTCTAGCCATAGAAGTTAACTCGTCATATACACCATCTATTGTTTCAAGAAACTTCTTTTCTTTTGTAGTTAAGCTATCGTATAACTTCTTAGCGTCTACTTGGCCATCAGTGAGGTAGCTGTCCCTTATCTTCTCTAACTCTATAATGTCCCTTTCATTTAACGCTGTGTCTTTATCTTTGATGGTTGCGTTAATCCAATCCTTAGCTTGATTAACCTCCTTGTTTCCTACGTTACTATCGTATTCCCTTTGAATCTGGAACACCATTATCTTAGCCTTCTGTATAAACCTTTCGTTTTGATTTCTTGACAAAAGTGCTGTAGCGTTTTTAAGTTTATCCTCAATTCCGTTTAGGGTTTGCTCTGATTTAGAAAAGGCTGTAGAGGTAGGCTTAAATAAAGACTTGTAAATATTGGTTCCTTTAAATCTTTTTGAACCGTCTGACAATAATTCTTTCTCAGTCTTTAATACTTGCTCATAATTTTTTATTGGGGCAGAACGAAGTCTATCACCGATACCCGTTTTCCTATTCCTTTTACCTGGGATTGCATTAATAACTCCTGCGGAAACCTTACTAATTACTTTATCTACGACTCCAGTCTGTTTTATTTCGTTCAATGGAATAGACATGTTACCCCTTACTCCACGAACCTTTATAACACCTTGAAATAACTCAGGTGTTAGGAACCCAGCCTTCATAGCCTCTAAAGACCTAACAACGGACTTAGCGTCTCTTAAACTAAGTTCTTGTATGTCTTTTAAAGTTATAGAGTTTGCTTCCTTAACATACCTTCTTTCTTCTTCTGATAGTTTAAAAGCACCAGTGTCATCCGCACTATAAAACGCTGACTGTGGCTGACTTAGTGTTTCTATAAAATCCTCCTCGATACCCTCTCGCTTCTCAGCCTCAAGCATTCCCTTATATTCCTCAATCTCCTCTTCGGTGTACCCAGCCATAGGGTCTGCAACCGATGACTCATCTAGCAAAGACTTAAACCTAGTGATAAGCTCTCTCTCTTCCTTTGTTATCTTTTTATTTTTCTCAAGCCTTGCGAGGTTTGTATTTAACGTCTTAGTAGGGTCTATTAGTTCATTTATTCTGTCTGCAATCTCTTTAGCCCTTACGGAGTCGATGTCATAAGATTCTAAAACAAGGTCTATCTTAGTCTTAAATGTATCCCTAGATGTTTTGTCATACTTCTTATTTATGTTTAGTATGTCACTCAAAACACTGTCGTATTCCTTTTGTGTCTCCTTAGAAAGATACTTTGGGTCTATACCCATCATTCTAACGAATGGGTCTTGCAATTCTTTTAGTGGACCTATCTTAGCAATCCTCTTTATTGCTATGCTTCTGTTTTTGTATCTCTTGATTCTCTCTAATCTTCCCTCGTCATTAGATATTGCATCGTCCACCTTGTCCAACATCTTTTGCATGTTGCTAACATTGGTGTTTTTTAGACTTGTAATAACTTTGTTTATGGTTCTTTTTGAGAACTGACTTAGTTTAGAGTCCTTCAGAAGCTCTCTTAATTCTTTAGCGACTATTGCCCTCGCTTCATTATTATCGGTTAGCCTAGAAACCTTGTTGATTAGTTTCTTAATAGACTCTTTTGGCTTTGACTTTACTGGTGTTGCCTCATCAATCTCTTCTTGAGTATAACCCTTACTAAGCAGGTAGTTATTAAGTTTCTTTGGAGACAGATTGTTATCTTTAGCAAACTCAATAGCCTCTTTTAGTTTTTTGTTTTTCTCAGGTTGTCTCTTACTAAACTTAATTGTCTCACCTTCAGGGTCTGTTATTCTTTCCTCAGGAAAATCTTTTATGTTTAGTTTATAACTTGTTTTACCATCTTTTGTTGTGGGTTCAAGCCTACCACGAACCTCAAATCGTTTATCACCTGGCTCTGTTTCTGTAATATTTTTAGCATAAACAAGACCACCCACTTGTATAACCTCATCAGCAGCAACAACTGGTTTACCAGTTTCTCTATTCCAAAACCAACTCTGTCTAAATGGATTCATACCTACCTGTGTCCACTCTTTGTTGTTCATGATATCTTCAATCATAAACTGTGCTTCCAGTCCTTGCTCTTCTGCTGTATTCCCTGGTATATCGACCATTTCACCGACCATTCTAGCAAATGTAGATTTATCCTTTAATCCAGAGGCAATCATTAAAGCCGCATTTGGGTTTGTAACAAACTCCACATTCTTCAATCTTACTGCATTTCTGTATGAAATAACTGGGCCTTTACCGTCATGTAGTGTAACAACCCAAGCATTATGGTCAAGATATGATGGTATATCAAGTCTGGCACCAACACGATTTCTTATGTCTTTTGAAACAGGAGCCATCAATTTGCCTGCCTTTTTACCTAACGCAGTATTCATATGCTCTAAGGTAGAAGCCTGAAATAATTTCCCAATTTTGTTGATTGGGCTGTGCTTTTCCCTTACCTCTACCCATTTTTTCTGAGTTATTTCACCTTTTAACAATTTTATAGCTGCCCTTTGCATCACCTCTTTTGATTTTGCAATTTCGCTATTCCTCATGCTTTTTATTGGAGTGGGTGTCCAATTATTTTTTAAATCTTTAGCTGTTCTCTTACTTTTCTTTATTGATTCGGTTTCTGGAGTTATTCCAATTTTAGCGTCACCAACTTTTACTTTTGATGGAACTTTTGCTACATATTGACCCCCCATAGCTGACCTAGCGGCTTGTGGTTTTTCCCTCTTACCTAATGGAACCTGACTTGCTTTTTCGCTTTTTGGTTTTGCGTTTGGAAACACTTTTCTAACATCAACGGAGTTGTTAAACACCATAATAGGCTTTCCAGTTATAACGAAAGGATAAGATGGGTGATACGATGGGTTTGACTTTTCTAGCCTTTCAACCTTAGAATCTTTATCAAACTGTATTGCAGATACAACATCACCGTACTCTACATTTTTAAGGCTAGGGTCATTTACATAATCCAGAACACCAACATCCACTTTTGCTGTTTTTGTTAGCGGAGGTATGCCAAACATTTCTTGCGATTTGGCTGAAAAAAATGATTTTCCAAAAGCTCCCCTTACTTCGTATGACACTTTGTTTTTTCCCTCAAAAGGCATTAGAGATGGTAGCTCATCTAAACTTTTTATTTGAGTTGGTAATCCTTTTGACGCTAATGTCTTAGCTACTTTAGTTATCTTTAATTTTTCATTTACATACTTCAGCAACTCTGATGGTGAAGCTCCTTTTTCTATGGCGTTATTAATCTCAGCGTTTAAATACTCATAAAAAGAATAGCTACCAGTTATGCCATCTGGAGCTTGAGACATAACAAGACCAACCCCATCACTCTCTCTTACCTTTTTTAATACATTATTGCCAGCCTTTTCTTCCGTAAATGCCCATCCTAATCCTGAACCGTAAGGATATAAATACCCACCAAAAAAATCATATTCTAAACCACTAGGACTTTTAATTTTTCCATATGTCGCTTGGTCTGCGGCAAAAACAAATGCGTTTGCTCCAGATAATTCATTTATGCTTCCTCTTTTTATAGAAGAAATATCTATACCTCCTCGATTGATTTGTTGCTTACTTTTTCTTATTAAATCAATACTAGGGCCGTCATCTTCTATGTTTGAAGGTATGTCTCCTTCTGCGTCTTCTACTAGGTCACCATGCTCCTCATCCATTCTCATATCAGCCGCAACCTGCTGTGCTGTGAGTGGGCCACCCATCCTCAACGATGTCACATCCTCTTTACTAAGGACCTTACCCCTACTCATTTTGTCGGCTAAGACGTTTAACATGTTAACTGTTGCGGCATCAGAATCTGAAAGACCAACTGAAGATAGCAGAGTATTTTTAGGTTTTAACCCAAGTATCTCAGCTAATTTTCTTAACCACCTTTTTATAATACCCTTTACCGTACCACTCTGCTTAGAGTAATTATAAGAGAGTATCCCAAACAGTTCGGCCATATACTCCTCGCTCTGCTCTGGGGTTTCGTATTGAGAAACAAATCTCTCTAAGTTTTCGTTTAACTCTGGTGTAGCACCCTTCTGAACAGACTTTATCATCCTAGATGTCACAGCCCTTGCTTGCTCATTGTTAAACCCATTAACCTTCATCAATGCGTGGAACGCCTCATGAAACGCTGTGGTTACGTTAGCAAAGTCTGGGTTTAGTATTATGCCGTACCTTTTTGGTTCACCCTCAACATTTATTGGTGTAAAAACCCCTCTAGACCTACTCTCTTTGCTTGTGTTTTGTTCTTTAGCAAACCTTGCAAACATGTCCGAGTCCTCAGCAATTCCTATGTATAGGTTGGGGAATATTTTTTGGAAAGAGTCTTCAATTTTATCTAAGGCATTATTTACTCTTTTAAGCCTTTTCTTATCGGATTCAGACTTATTATCCGTGTACAGTCTTTTCTTTTGACCGCTAAAACCAAGAATGTCATCTAGTGCAGATGTTTCTTCTTCCGTAAGCGTCTCTTCAGTTATGGGTTTGGTTGGCTCAACCTTTTCAGCAACCTCTTCCTTTACAACTTCCTTTGTTGGCTTCTCTTTGGTTGGCCTTTTCTTTACCTCTTCGTACTCTTCAAAGACAGATTCTTCTTCGATACTCATTTCACCAACCTCAGCCTTAGTCTTGTCTATTGCATAGTCTAAAGCTAATTCTTCATCCATTATACTGAATACCTCAGCATCGTTATTTTTGTTCCTTACCGTTGCTCCAATAACTTTTCCATCGTCATCTTTTAATGCCTCAACTAATTCTAAGTCGTTAACACTTTCAAGTTCTAACTCTTTTGCCGTTGTTCTGCTTCCGTCTTTATCAAACGCCTGTAAAACAATCTTACCGTCTTGCTCTTCTAAAACAACAGTAACCTGTTCTTTCTTTTTTGCTTTATCTTCAACTCTCCCTTGCTTTTCTTTTTTAATTAACCTTTCAAGCTCTTGCTCTAGCTCTTCTTGTTTTTTAAACGAGTTGGTAAAAATACGACCCGCTGGCTCTTTTGTAATACCCTTCTTTTTTCTTCTTTCTCTCGTCTCACTTCTCCTTTGTTTTTCTTTTTCAATCTTATCTCTAATAGATTGTATCTGAGTATTTATTTCCTCGCTAACTCCTACACCTTCCTCTTCAGGCATACGGACAGCTCTATTTATACTTCTTTCTTGGGGGCTTTTTGTCTGTTCTTTAACACCTTCTCTAACAACTCTAGTTGGTCTTTTTTGGGTAATCTGGCGAGTCTTAGTCTCTGTTGTAAGTTCATAGTTTTCTAATTCGTTAAATAATTTTTCTACTTCAGCCGATGCGGCATCTTTTTGTTCTTGAGGTAGGTTAGAGTTTTCTATTTCATTCAACTCATCCATCAACACAGACTGAGCTTCCTCTATTTCTTTTTCGTTAATAGCTTCACCTCTTTTGCCCCTATCAAATGTGTCACCAACTCTTGCAACTCTTACATTTTTTAAACGCTCTGGAAGTGGCGATATAGTCTCAACTGTTTCACTTACTTCTTCGGTAGGTGCAAACTCTGCAATCTTTTGATTTACTTCCGATGTTTTGTCTGTAAATATTTCTTGTTCTCGTGGGGTAAGTTCCTGTTGCTGTCTCACCTTATCAGCTATACTCTGTATCCTTTCTTCAGATACCACGCCTTCATCCACAAATTGAGTGTACTCTTGTTCTTCAATTAAATCTGAAGTCTCCTGAGTGGTATCTCTTTTGTCTTGAAGTGTGTAATCTACGGCATTTAATATTGATTCTAATGCGCTGTTGTCTATTTCAAAATTGTATTCTAATTTAAGGAATTTGCGTATAGAATCTATAAAGCTTTTAAATACATTTGATTTAACTCCAGAAGTTTCATCGCTTATGTAGGATAGTTCTTGCCTAAAATTTCTATTGCCAAATGCTTCAGATATAAACTCATCTAAGTTAGTAAACGCATAATCATACCTTGAAACCAAATCACTATCATTCCTTACAAAGTCAAATATTCTTTGTATTTCATCTACAAATACTTGGTCTTTTTCATTCCTTGTAGTTTCATTTATCTTGGTAAATACAAGCGAATGCAATCCCTCATGAAGTATTATTTCAGTGTTTAAGTTGTTTTTATCAAAAACAAGTATGTCTCCGTTTTCTGAAATCGTAGCTCCATAACCACCCGAATCATCCACAAGTTCGTTTGAAATATTGTAGTTAAACCCATCTTGATAATAAACATTCTTACCTTTTAAAAAAGGTGAAAGTGCGCTAATAAGTTTTTTGTCTAATTCAGTGGCTGCTGGGTCGTTATTTACAACTTCTTCAATTGAAATCTTTTTAGTTTTTGCATCATCTACAAATCTTTGTGCCTCCTTATATGCCTCTTCGCTAAATATAAAACTATCAGGCGTATCAACATCCTCTACGGCAACTTCTTCAGTCAATTTAAAAATTTTATCCTCTAGTGTGTTAATTTCATCTTGAATAATTTTCTTAGCTACCCCTTTTTTATTTTCTAATTGCGTTCTTAGATTTGTAAGCTGTTCTGCTATTTCTAATATTTCACCTTGTTTTTCTAGAGGTAAATTATTGGGTATTTCTTTTACCGATTGATTTACTGCTCCTAATTTTTCTAATAAAGAATTAGCTTCTTTTCCACTGACTATACCTTTAGATACATAACCTTGTAATACATCCTTGGTTTGATTTATGTTTTCAGATGCTTTAATTAAAGCCTGATTTTTTACATTTTTAGATACGTTTCTTTGTGATATTATAGAAGGTATTCCTGATGCTATTGAAGTTGTAGCTATAGTATTAATAACCTCTTCTATTGTTGGCATGTAGACATCTATGTTTTCATTATCTATTGATATAGCTGCGGTTTGCACTGTTTTACCAGCCATTACTAAAATTTCTTCAAAATTTTCCTTGCCTATGTTCTCTGAAACCACTTGTAGGGCTTCTTTCATCGCTAACTTGCTAGTATTTCCCTTAGCCAACGCTTTTACATAAGTATCAAGGGATAATGCCTTTAATTCTGGAGAGAATAATTTATTATTAGGCATCACTAATTCACTAAGCCCTTCTATTAAAGACATTGTATTACTGTAATTAGCAGCTTCAAGACCTTTCAAGCCCATTTCTTTAGCTTCCTTTCTATTAGACGCTAAAGAAGCAAAATAACCACCTCCAATAGTGGATATACTTTGATTAGTTTTCATTGCTAATTCTTTTGAAACAGCAATGTTTTTAGACTGATTTAAAGCGTTGGCTGTTTTTAAACCTGCATAATAATTACCAGCAGCTAAACCAACTAATATGCCTACTTGGTCTGCTGTACCTAATAACGCTGCTGGGACATCAATTTCACCGTCTTTATAAAACTGTCTGTCTGAAGCAACAAAATCACTTCCTATTGGGTCTTTGAATGTTTCTTCTGTCCAATCCAATATTTTATCAGAAATAGTGTATAATTCGCCTCTTCCCGTGGCATCCTCTAACATTGATGAAAGTTGAGCTGGAGAAGTTAACATGTCCACCGCAAAATTATTGATAGATTTTAAAGTCCTTATCCCTAAATCCTTACCATACTCACCCCTTCTTTGTACTACTAACTCTTCTTGTTTTTTAATAGCTTTTGCTATTTCTGAATAATCAGATTTTAAATTTTCATATTGAGCTACAGTATTATTTAAGTCTGCTAGAGTTGATGCATTTTCAATGGTTGGCTGTCCCTCTAATTGAGATGCTTTTTGAGAAAGTAAATTATATTTCTCAGCTAAGATATCTTGAGATAATTTAAATTTATTTACATCAGATAAATTATTTGAACTAAGTTTATTAGCAAACTCACCATCTTGCAACATTTTAATCCTTATTTTCCGTTTGAAATACGGGTCTTGTCCTAGTGTTGGAAACACTCTAACTACTTCTGAGTCTATTTTATTTATTAAATCTGGCTCACTTGTCTGTGATGGTTCTTCACTTGTCTGTGTTAATTCCCCTTGAACAGGGCTAAACGCTTTTTTAAATACATCTACTTCTTCTTTAGTAACAACCGTATATGGCATAGAAGCTATTTCTTTATTCAATGCTTCTTCAAAAGCTGACTTAGTTTTAGGTTTTTCTATATTTCTACCTGCTAAAGATGTTGTAGTTACAGCGTAGGGAGAAAAATTAACTTCACCAACGATAGGCTTCTCTAAAGGCTCTGTAGGCTGCTTTTGTTGCTCTACAGAACCTTCGGTAAAATTTACAGGTTCGCCCTCCACACCACTTACACCTAATAGTGTTTTAAACTCTTCGGGAGTTTTTTTGTAACCCTCTCTTTGAGCTATTGAATACATTGTATTAAAAGCCTCCTGATTAGAACTTAGGAGCGTCTTAAACTCTTCGGGAGTTTTTTTGTAACCCTCCTTCTGAGCTAATATGTACATCGTGTTAAATGCTTCTTCGTTCATCTTTATTCAGTTTCAGTTATATTAATATTCACTCATTGAGCTACCTGTTGCCTGAACTTCTGTTCCAGCCTCCTCAGTTTCAGTCTTATTTAGCTGTTCATAAACAATGTCCATAATAGCTTCTGGATTATAGTTACCCAAAGCATCTGAAACTAATACACCATTTATTTTAATTGATTCAGCATCGGTGTCCCAAGGTTCTTCTATTTTTAGAGTAGGATATTTCTTTTCTAATATAGAAGCCAATTCTCCTTCTTCCTCCATATCATCGTCTGGCCCATCACCAACCCTTATTTTAGGAAAATTACTTTCAAATCTATTTCTTTTATCTCTCTCCGTCTCTTCTGGTGAAGATTTTCCTATGGTAACTCCTTTTTGAGTTTCCTCAGTTGTAGCACCTAAACTTGTCTCAAGTTTTTGTCTTAACCTATTTAAAGCATTAGGGTCTGATGGGTCGTATTCAAGAGATATTTCCTCTCCTTTTGTAATCACGTTTCCGTTCTCATCATATACAGCGAGCTTATTTACAATAAACAGTTTATTTTTTGTGTCATACGAAGCTTCTCCACCACCATACACACCTGAAATTAATTCAGCAACATTATCAAGCCTTACTTTATCAAGAGTTGATTTATTAAATGAACCAGCTTCTTCGGCTAGTTCAACATTTCTTATAAAGTCATCTATTGTTCCTGTAATTCGTTGTCTTCTTAAAGCACCTTCGGTTGGTTTTCTTGTAGCAGTTCTTGCTGCCTTTCTCTCCACCGTCATCTTATCGCCATAATGCTTTCTAACTTGTGGGTCATAAACACCCGCCCT
>Ga0181369_1000390_pt1 | contig 12351 bp, 20 predicted proteins | sample LowvirmetaG_8_FD_130088 | JGI IMG/M metagenome (GOLD analysis project Ga0181369, IMG submission 130088) | Marine viral communities from the Subarctic Pacific Ocean - Lowphox_04 viral metaG | ecosystem: Environmental > Aquatic > Marine > Oceanic | place: Subarctic Pacific Ocean | collected... | reverse complement strand
GTAAGTAGAATCAGACGCAGGGGGGAACTCAAGTGTTAGCGACAGCGAATCACTTAAAGATGTTATGGTTGCTGCGTTACTGCTAATTGTTTCAGACGGCAGGTGATATAGCTTTGGTGCCTGCAAGTGAGTAGTTCCGCTAGCAGGATTAAGAGTTATATCAGTAGTAGCAGGGTACGTGTATTCACCGTTTGATACAGGCGCGAAAGCATCCTGCGACACTATAGGTGCAGTGGTAATCTCTGATGTAACTTTAGTTTGAAACGACAGGTTTTTAGATATGGTTCTGCCTGAATCGTCTAAGTAAGTTGCTGACCCCGCCTCATCCCAGACGGGGGGTGAACCTAATCCGTCATAATTGCTAAGACTTGTATTAGTGTTTTTATCTCTCATGCCTAGCATGAGAACGTTATCCCAATCGTAGTTTGTACGGCCTTCTATACGAATCCAACCTTGAGTATTAGAGAAAACCATAGTTTCAGGTTTTCTTACTGGATCAGTAGAAATAGTCGATGAAACTTTTACTGTAACCCCTGACGGAGAAAACGGGGCTAAAGAGGCTGTAACCTCTAAACCGTTGTTCATCCAATCAGGTGTAGTAATTCCTTCCCCAACACCAGCGATTGTAATAGGTGCAACACGGCCTTCATCTGCTAGAGTGGCAGATGCTATGGGGGCAAAGCCTAACATTTAGTTAGATGGGCTATTTGAAAAATTTATTTTCATGTATTATTTACCCTTTATCCGTCCCAAGTTGCCATAGAACCAGATGGAAATCTATCGTAAACTTCTTTAATCTCTGCATCAGTCAACATTACTGTCCACATGATAATTGCTCTTAATTGGTGGGCGTGATTATAACTTGAATAATTTGCATAAGTTATGCCTGATTCGTTTGCCTGATACCCTCGTACAGTATGGATATTCAACTTGTTAACTTCCATATGATTGTACACAGAGTTTGCATTGCCTGAAGCGTTGAAATAATTGCCGTTCATATTAGTAGACCGAGATTCGCCCGAATGGGTTGCCCCGCCAGATAGGGTATTGCCGGAGGAGCTAGAACTTAAGTATCCCGCATAGTCATTACTACCTTCATTAATTAATATTTGTCGGTTTGATCCGGTCGGAAACCCCCATATAATCATAAAAGTTTTTACGGAAGAAAGGTCATCAGGAAGATCAATTCTAGCATCTGTACTTGTCCACTCCCAGACAGGTGTTCCACCAAAACCATTAGAGTTATACGCACCGTTTTGTATTGTAAGATTTCTCCCATTCCCAGATAAATCATTCCAAGTGGTGCCGCTACCGCTATAACTACTGCTAGTACCAATATCCCATCTGCCGAATAATGATGATGCTTGTGTAAAAAATGATAAAGAATATTGTGTAGACCTAGAGGTTGAGTGTATTCCGTCAGTCGCTTTATATCTTAATGTGAAGTTTCCGGCATCAGATAGAGTCGTGGACGGTGTAATAGTAAAAACATTATTGGCCTGAGAAATAGTTGCTTGCGATTGGTTTGATGGATTGGTGTCATATGAATATTCAACGGGGAATCCCTCTGGATCACTTGCTACAACCGTTTGAGTCGTTGCAGTTCCGTCATCAGCCAACGCCGCAAATTCTGGTGGAGATGTTGTCCATTCTGGTGTGGCGTTTGTATCTGTGTAGAACCTGTCCCACTCTGCACCATCATATATGTATAGGGACTTGGTATCTTCGGTCCAAGCTAGGTCTGTAGCACTGGGACTTGCTGGTAAAGCTGCATAGTTAGCTACGCTTACAATCCCACCAGAGGGGGAGCTAGGAACCCACGAGGCTGAGTTCGTGTCATAAGATAACACTTGACCGCCAGCAGGCGCAGTAGTCGATACATTATCTAAATCGGAAAGAACCTGCTTAACATCTTGGGCAAGCATAGTCAGAAACAAATTTGCGCTTGACGTAACATCAATAGCAGAATTGTTTGACTCAGAGGACACAGAAGGCCCACGGCTTATGCTATAAGTGGAACCAGATAATGTTACTGTGCCAGTGCCAGATTCATAAGAATTGCCATCAATAATGGTGTAACGAACAACATCAGAATTAGCCACAGAAGCATCTGCTAGGCTTTGAAAACCTGCTAAAGCAGCTCCGCAAGTAACGCTACCTGTCCCTGTAGATGTTATTGCTACCTTTACACGGTTAAAGAACTTTGCCATTTAGACCGACCCTCATGTTAAGCCAATCTTAGGATACTTGTAGTAGAACCTGCGGCTGGGAACTGGATTGTAAAATCACCTGCAGTAGCACTGACTGTACCACCAAAGTCAAATATTGCTACGATGTTGTCGCCATCGGCAACTGCGTTGTTAAGAAAATCAGAATTGTATAGTATGCAGCCATCTGCAGTTACAGTGACGTTTTGGAATACAGCATCTTGGAGGTCCATAACAGCTACACTGTTGACCAGCTTGGGATACGCTGTAGCTGTTCCTCCTACATCGTCACTAGCTCTGTTTGCCTCTGCTCCTGTAACAAATGTATTAAAGGTAGTGCCACCACCACTGCCATCGTAGTTATTGCCTGTTGGCTGTTGACCCGCACTGTTGAACGTAGTCCAGTTAGTAGTGGTAGAGTCAACAGTAGAAGAATTTTCTTTTATCAAAGAAACTCTCATTTGATCCGAAAAAAAACTCATGTTGCCTTTTAAAAGCTCTAGTTTAAACGTATCCGACAACCCAGTGGTCACATTAGTCATATCTTAATTCCTTCTTGTTTTACGCTATGCGAATTAGCGCGTTGGAAGCGTCTGCTGTGGGCATGACCACCGTGAAGTCGCCTTGGTTAGCCGCTTTATCAACGCCAAAATCTAAAACACAAACTGCAGGTGTGCCGCCCCCAGATACGGGAGCGTTATTATACAGAAGTGCGCCTCTGACGCCCGTTATAGTAACGTTTGAAAACGTCACATCACTAAAGTCAACCAGTGCGGTTGTACCTATGGATGTGGGAGTTACACTGGTCATGGAACTACCCGCAGCAGTGTAGTTCGTTCCAGTAACTTCGCCCCCAGCCGCTGCAGACGCAGTATAACTTACCGTAGTAGCATCCAACGTTGCGCTGTTGGTAAACAAAGCCAATTTAAATACATTACTAGCAGTAGTAAAATTATGGACCCCTACCATAATTTCGGTCTTAAAAGAAGTACACATATAGTTGCCTGAGAATGCCATTTACATTTTCCTTATATATTCAGCTAGTTTGGGTTGCCCAGCGTCTTTGATTGCATTGTATACAGTAGTTCTGTCCGTTTTAATAGCCTCTTTCATATACAAAGCTATAACAGCTTCCATACTTTTTTTGTAAGCTATGGCCTGATCCCTAATGGCAGGCGGTGTACTGTCTGCAATGTTAAGTAACTTATCTGTGCATCTCTGCGCCACTTCTTCTGGCGTAAAACCACGATTGTTCGTAGTTGAAACAGATACATTTCCTAACTTTATATTTGGTAAATTCTGAATGTTCATGCTGAGTTTCTATCCCTATAACTGTCACCATACGAAACTTCACGCTTGCTTGCTGCGTCAATCACAGAAAGCTGCCTTAGTGCAATATCATATCTTTCTTTGTACTGCTGCATAATGTCAGCTTCGCCTTTCATAAAATTATAAGCCTCCACCAAGCAGCCGTACAAAAGAACTGTATCCGCGTTCTCTCCTAGCCAAGATGTATTGCTGGTAACTATCGAAGGTGGCTCATAGTAATAATGCAATTCTACCACATAATTTGCATTAGGCGTCGGACCCACAATAAAGTGACCGTGTGTACCCGCAGATATAATATCACCATCAAACTGACCATAATATCTAGGCACACCCTCAGTAGCGGCAACTGGGTAAACTTCACGCATAAAGCTGGCGTCTTTTTCCAGCAAGTAACTATACGCGCTAGTAACTGGATCAACTACAGCTAAAGAAAATACGGCTAAAAAATCAGACGGTCTTTCCAAGTATTGATTTCCTTGGGCCAATATCCCTGTGCTATTAGACCTAACTTCAGGTATTGTTACGGTTCTAAATATTCGCTGTTCTGCCTGCTGTATAAACGTTGGAATTAAGGAAACAAAAGTTGTTTCCTCATTTTCTGTGTATTCTTTTATTGCAGACGTTAATTCTGTATAATTCATTGGCTTACCCTCATGGTGTGTTCGCCGTCTTCACCATAACATCACACTATTGTTATGTTACCGACCATACTGCTATGGCTGGTACATTGATACACTAAAGAAGTGTCAGAAGGCTCATGTGGTACAATAAACTGTGTCAGCCCTGACGTTGAGTTGTAGTTGTCAGTAACGCCTGTTGTAAAGGCGGAACCCCCATTTGAAGTTCTTATCTGCAAAGGATGACTTCCTACATTAGCCGTATTATCTAAAAGATAAGTATGACCTTTGTAGAAAGTAAAGTTTGGATTATCGCCAGATGTAGCTCCGGGTCCAGTAAATGTATAGGCACTTGAACCGTTTGTTCCAGCAGTATATTTTGTTACAGGACCAGTAGTTTCATCATTTAATCTAATCCATACCCCACCGTGCGCGAAGTATAATCCACCTGTAGCGTGAACATGTGCTATTGCGCCATGATACGTTCCAGCACTCGGCAAATCACTTAGATTTGCATAATAAAAAACAATCTTATTTGCACCAGAACTTACATCAATAACGCCACTAGAATTAATTATATCTGTAAGTGTAGTGCCATTGCCAAGAGCCGCATATATCTCAGTGAAGTTTGCATTTATTTTAGTGGCTCCAGAACGAAGAGTGTCCCCACTGCCGTCGTTTGCACTGCTTCCTATTCCTACGCTTTGTAACGCCATGTCTTATCCTTCATCAAAAGTATCTGTTGTCGAATCTAGCGTAATAGATGTACTGTCAAATCTTGGTACTGATTCTGAAATTACGCTTACAGTACCTATAGCTCCATTGCTTGCTATTCCTGACACATCGAAACCTGACACCACAACAACAACTACGCCTACACTATTTAAAGCAGAAACACCTACGGCATTGGCAACGTTTTCTGGGTTAGTTCCTCCGCTAACAGTAACTGCTCCTATAAACCCTTCAGCTTTTAATCTATTACCCGTAAAGCCTAGAGCATCACCACGATAGCCTACAGGATTAAAGCCGTACTGGATCGTCCTTTCTTCTGTTAGGTTTGTTTCGGGCCTTGGGTCTTTTAATGCTTGAGGGTCTGGTCTTGCCCTTAATGGTTCAAGTTGTGGCTGTTTTGCTTCCCATTCATCTTTGCCGACGAGAAGGCCGTTCCATTCTTTGCGCATATCACGCAGTCGATACCTAAATCCAGAACGGTCAGATATTCCATACGCCCATTTTCCTGTAGCGTATTTAGACATAACGATAATTTCTCAAGTCAGGCGACACTTTAAATGAAGCTCTGTCCCTGTCTTCATCCATCGCACGGTTCAACTCTTCATCATATATTGGCTTCAAAAGACCAATACGATCAGGCGCTTTTTTTATTGCAATGTAGTAAGCCAATCCTGCAGTCAACGCAGGGTAAAACCTAAAAGGAATTTGCGCTGTATTAACATAAGAATCTGCATCATCCATTCTTATGAGCGCATCATAGTAAATTACATCTGTACTGTTTTCAGGCAAAGGCCATACTTTTAAATTTGGATTTATTTGCCTGTCAACGAAATACTGAGTAGACCTTCCTTTCGTGGATTTTGTGGGAATGTTTAAGTATGTATCGCGGCTTATTCTATCTAAAGCATAATCTGTCCCGTTTCTACGAACAACTAAAGACAAAATATCTATAACATCTGCACCAAGGCTAGTTTCCCCATCACCTTCTGTAACCGTGAAATTTCTTTGCGCAATAGTCCACTGATTTAAACCACGATTTGCCCAATCAGCGAGCAACAGGTTCAAGGAACGCTTCGCAGTTCGCATATCATAGCCTGTCGTGGCCTCAAGTCCACAACGCTCAAAAGCCTCTTCAATGTAATCGGCTACGTCTAATTCAAAGTCTTTCGAGCCTGATACAGTCATTTCTTGTTCCTTTTCAGGGATTTAACCCTACGTGGCTTTCCAGCAGGTTGTCCAATGCGTTTTTTTTGCGAAATTCTACTTCTTTTTTCTGTTGCTGTCATTTCTGACGCTGTTTTTGGTGTTTTTGAACTAACTCTTTTACTAGGTCGGCAATATGGTGTGCCGCGTTTTTCGCCTTTCTTACGACCACAAGCCTTTCCTGTCCTAACGTCCTTCCAATCTTCTTTGAACCAACGTTTTAAAGCTGCGCCTTTTTTAGTTTTGCGAACAGCCATCAGGTCATCCTTGTTACCTTGCGGCGATTGCCCATGACTTTGCCGCATCCATTAGCTATAGCCTCGCCACCCTTCATCATTCTGCGTACAGGTCTTTTTCTAAAATTATTGTTAGGCTCAACTGCGCCGCCCATAGCTTTTTTAACAGGCTTTTTCTTACTATTACCCCAGCTTTTAGCGCCTACTTTTCTGCATTTTGCAATAGCACCACTGGCATATGCGCTAGGAAAAACTTTGTACCTAGCCTTTACCTTTTTATAACAAGCGTCTTTAGGCATATTAACACTTCCATCTTTTACGTGCTTGACGCAAACGACTATTAGGGTCTTTTGCAGCCTTGGGAAATTTTTTCATCTGCCCTGCAGAACGTGCGCAGTATGACTTTCTGCGATTTGCGGCTTTACTTCCCGGCTTTACCTTGCCTGTAACGGCTGTTTTTAATTTAGAGCCGGGGTTTTTGCGCTTGTACGCGGCAACACCCTTTTTTGTCATGCCAGCGCCTGATTTTGTCTTGCGGTAATTACCGCCCTTACCAGTAGTTTTTCGTATCGGTTTTTCTTTTTTTCGTGGCATTTCTCACCTACTGCATAATAGGGGGGCTAAACCCCCTACTACATTTAAGATAAAAAGATCGTCAGTTGATTACTTGAGCCTGTAAAGGCACTGACATACGCACCACTAGAAGCAAGTATGCCGTCATCAGGAATATTCAGATGATGCATGCCTACAGGAAAAGTTTGCGTAATTAATGTTTCCCCAGAACCACTGCCGTCTTTAATCGTAAAAGCTCCTGCTGCCGCAGCATAAATTACAATTTGTCGGATTCTTGAGCGAGATGGACCAACAACACCCGCAGAGGTGCCTTGCGCCCAATTATATGCCTGTACTGGACCTGACATTGCAGTCTCCTATTAGCTCAGTGCAGCGCCAACAGCCGTAACCCAAGCAGCACCTGTGTTAATAACCAAGCAATATTCATTGTTACCAGAGCCGTTGTCGCTAACAATATAAACAGTACCAACTGTAGTGTCTGCAAAAGCAGGAAGGTTAGCCGTTGTTACAACGGGAACTTCAAAGCCATTTGTAGACTGTACTGGTCCAGAAAAGTGTGTAGTCGCCATGTTTTCTTCCTCTCGTGTCCGAGGTCAACTCTCTGCGTTTGCAGGCGCAAAGATATATAAGTTTAGTTGAACATTATTGTTCAAGAAAAACATACAGCAACTTTGTAAAAAAAGAAAGGGGGCAGATAAACCGCCCCCAATCAAAGCCAAACATTTGTTCGGGTTACGCTCCGGGTGAACCGAATACGCAACGTGGGTCCGAGAATCCAAACGAATAACGCTCACGCGCCTTGAAGCGCATGTTGCCTGTATCAAAGTCTGCTTCCATGTTTGTACGCATGGGAGAACGCTCAAAGTGCTTGAAGCCATTTGGCGCGTCAGTTTTGATAAAGAACGCATCAGTATCGGTGAGGAAGTGGTTAATTGTATAACCCTCTGGCACCATACCCATGTTCTTTGTCGCGTTAATGTCATTGTCAGCGGTGCCGGGACGCAAGGTCGATTCCAGCAAACGATCTGCAATGAACTGAAGCTGTGGTGGAATAATCAGCTTAGTGCCACGAAGGGCAATAATCATATTCCGCTCATCAACAAAGCCTGAAATGTCAATCAAAGCATTTTCAAGCGAAGTTTCATTGAGGTCAGCCGCAGTAGCTGGTTCATTGCGGAATGTACCGCCTTGAGCCAGTGGGTGTACCGCAGAACAAAGCTCAACACCGTCACCACCTGTGAATGAAGCGTTAAAAGCGTTGTTAAGAACTGCAGCAGCCTTAACTTGCTTAGAATGCGCCATAGAACGGGCAAGTGCTTTGGTGTAACGAGCGCCAAGACGATCATACAGATTGTCTTCAATCGCCTCTTCAGTCAAAGCGAATGCAAGAGCTACAGTTTCATGTGTGTAACGAGCGGTGTACGCTTCATTAGCATCATCAAACGATACGCCTGATCCTTCACTTTTAGTAGGAGCATTTCCAAAACCTGAAAGCATAACTTCCTCTTCGAACGCACGATCTGACGATTCGGTGTCGAAAATTTCTGCATGCTCATTGTCGTAACGGTTGTACTCCATGCCGAACAAAGCATTTAGGCCCGGCTCAAGCTCTTTGACAAGTTGTGAACGAGAAATAGCCATAACTTATCTCCTTTCTTATGCCAGACCTGCAGTGCCAGCACTGAACAGGTGGTTGTTGATTTTGACTACTACATTTGTATTAGCCGACGATACATCGTCATTCTCAGGGTCTTGAGAAATGTCGATAGCTTTCAGAGCCAAGGCTGCTGTGGTTGCACCTGTCGATACTGCAAGTTCCATGCTGGAAACACCGCTTGCGGTTCGTCCAACAGGGCTATTATCTACAATATCAAAGTTTCCAAACAAGTCGGTTACAGGCATTGCTGCATTCGCTTGAATTTCAAAGGTGGCACTTGGATCATCAATGACATTCGCAAAAATGTCTGTTCCAGTTGCGTTTGCAGGCCAATGGTTAGAGAATTTAACTTCACCATTCGCATCCACATATTCGCAGCCATTAAACACGCCCAAACACAAAGCATTGTCTCCTGCTGCAACGCGAGTAATTGTTCCATTTGTGTTGACTGTAACTAAGTCACCTTGGAAAATGTTCGTGTTGTAGCCAGAGGCAATACGATAACGGTTTTGTCTTTGTGAAGACAAACTGTTTTTAAGTGGGCGAAGGCCGAAAGGGGCGTCTTGATTCGCCATCTTACTTATCCTTCAGATTTATTCCGTGAGCCGAAGCTAACAGAAGATTTACGTTGTGGTGCCAGTTTTGGCATAAGGGCGTTGTTTTCCCGCATCCAATCGCGGTCAACAGCGTCCATTTGATTACTAGCCACTTGTGCAAAGTGTTGATTCCGCTGGTTTACCAATTCGGTAGGGATTCGGGCCAGAACCAATCCACCGACACCAATGGTGCCTGCGTTTCTTCCTTCGTCAATGACGGGGCCAACATAATCAGGGTACTCTTCAGCGCGAACAAGTTCCCATCCCTCTTGCCGTTTCTTGTGAACGTTAGTCTTATCATCATATTCCATGACAGATTCACGAATCCATCTATGCTTGTATCCTAGAGGTGGCTCTGGGGCGTCTAAAGCAGAACCCGGACGCCATTGTTGAATGCGCTCTGCGCTTTCCCGTGAATTTGAATCACGCGCTGACCTAGTTCCCATTTAATCGCTCCTACTTTCTAGTTTCACAACCTCTTTCGCATAAACTTCAAGAGGTATCCGCATTTTATTAGCAAATGCGACTTGTCCCGGTGTTAGCTCCACCGATCTTTTCCGCCCAGATTTTAAGGACCGTCCGTTGCCAGACGCAGGCGTAACAACTTGGGCGTTCTGTTGTTTCACCTGAAACTTGTGAGGCATTTCTTTGCGAATGCGCTTATCTATTTCAGCATAATATTCGTCAGTAGTAGGATCAAAACCCTCTTCACCAACGATTTGATTATGTATAGCGGTAGCCGCAGCTTTCATAACGTTGTCTTTTTCAAACCAATCGTTTTTAGACAACCACTTTTCTAACTTAGGGTCAGCCGCTTGTCTTTGCTGCTGTGGCTGCTGCTGTTGTGGTTGTTGCTGCTGCTGCTCTGCCTCATACTGGCGTTGCTGTTCTTCACGCTTTGCCTTAGCAGTTTGCAGCCGAATGCGTTCTTTTTCTATGGCAACTTGCGATAAAGCTGACTGCGCTTCAGCAACCTTTTCATAATCACCAGCTTCATGCGCTTCTGTCAAAGCGCGTTTGGCTTGTTGCTCTTGAGATACTACACGCCCCTCATACTCGGACCTATATCCTTGGTCTAGTTGCTGTAGCCTAGCTTTCATTTGCTGGTTTTCTTGATGAACTTGCTGTGCGTATTGAACAGCAGCTTCAGCTTCTTCTGTTGCAGCTTTCCGCCGTGCAGTTAGCTGATTTATGCGTTTCTTTACGCTTTCACTGTAGCTTTCAAGTTCGTCATCGCCATCTGATGTTTTACGAACTTTTGTTCGGCTTTCATCAGAATCATCTTTGGGTTCAGCAGCTTCAACAGCAGATGATTCCTGATTGTCCTCTTCAAGTTCAATAGTAGTGCCGTTGAACTCTTCTTTTTCCATGCTTTCTTCAGCCATAGACATTTCCTTAGCTCCCTAACTTTCTATACATACGAAACATCTGTTGGGTCAAGTATTGTGGCTATAATATTGTCGTCATTTATGATTCTGACCTCAAGACCGTCCACTTTAAACCTATTCCCAGCATATCTTCCTATAAGAACCCAGTTTTTTTCCTGACAATAGGGGCCACTTGGGAACTTTTGTTCGTCTTTGTAGGCATCCGGGCCTAACTTAACTACATAAGCTGACACAGTAGCAAATGACTCCCGCTCTCTAGTTTGGTCAGGAATATACAAGCCACCTTTTGTTTTGGCGCTAGGGTAATACGGAATAATTAATATTCGATACCCAGTGGGTTGAGGTAAACGCTCAAGCACCGAAGGCTCAATGTTAGATGGATCATCAACATTTTTATTATCTTCTTCAGTCCCTTGCGTTTTAAAAGCGTTTTCTATCGGTTTGGATAGTTTTGTTTTCCTAGCTGCTTTCGCAACGTGATCAGGAACATACAATTTTTTAGTCATCTTCTAACTCTATGCCTTTCATCGCGGTTTTAATTAAATCTTCGCAGTAGGTCATTCCGCGTATTTCGCCTACAAGATAACGGTACTCATCCCAAGATGAGGCCGAACCGTCAGCAACTCGGTCTTTCAACCTAGAATCACGCTCACGTATTTCTTTCAACAGATATTGTGCTAGATGTGCAGCGTCCATACTTGTCCCCCTGCACACATAGTATGCAATTATACGGGATACGCAAGTATTGTTAGTAAAAAGCTATAAAACCCCTATAAATCTTTGGGGTCTTGCTATTCTACTAAACTTTTTTAGTTGCCTTGGTCTTTTTCTTGGCCTGCTTTTTAACTGGGGCTTTGGGCTTTTTTGCAGGCTTTTCCGCGATAGGCGGCGTGGCTTCATGTTGAACCTCTGCTGTAACTACAGGCTGACGTTTTGCCGCCTTAATAACTTCTGCCATTTTCTGTCTTACTGAAGAACTCATATCACTTCCTATCTTCTATTTGCTTACGTTGTTGTGCAATCAAAATCTTTTGGCGTTCCAACTCCAAGAACTGCCTGTCTATTTCAGTCATTTCAGGAAAATTTACGATATTATCCTGTATTGGCTTTTGTTGCATTCATCACCGCAATTTCACGCTGCGCTCTTATCCTATCTTCTGCAATTCTGGTCTTATCGTCCAAAGCCGCTTCAGAAACATCAATGCGCTGTTGATTTACTAGAACGTCATTCTTTTCTTTCTCACGCTCTAACTCTTGCTTGGCTTCAAACTCTGCAGTCTTGCGCTGCATATCAGCCGCTTTTAGCTGTAGCTCCTGATTGCGTATATCAACCAAAGGATCAGACTGCTGTGGCGGCTCTACGGCTTGCGCCATGCTTTCAACCATATCTGCAATCATAACGGCAGCTATCTGGTCAATCTGTGGCTTGATTTGCTGCATCATCATTTGCATTTGCTCTGGGTTTTGCTGCACTTCAGGCGGTATTCTTTCCATAACCTGTGCCTGTGCCTGCTTTTCAGCCATAAGCCCTATATGCTCCTGTATATGACCCTGTAAGGCCACGATAGACGCAGGGTTAAGCTGCATGGCAGGTGTAGACATGACCGCCATATGCGCCTCTATATGAGCCTGATGGTCTTGCTCTGGAAATGCCTGTAACGGCATACCCATAAGAGCATTCTGGTTTTCTTTAGCAGCATTAGCAGGCGGGGGTGGCGGTGGCGGTGGGGGCAAAATAGCGTCAATGTTCGTAACGCCCAAAGCCTCATACATTTTGCGATACGCCTGATACAGCCCCATAGGACCGCCGTGT
>Ga0181369_1000389_pt1 | contig 12378 bp, 23 predicted proteins | sample LowvirmetaG_8_FD_130088 | JGI IMG/M metagenome (GOLD analysis project Ga0181369, IMG submission 130088) | Marine viral communities from the Subarctic Pacific Ocean - Lowphox_04 viral metaG | ecosystem: Environmental > Aquatic > Marine > Oceanic | place: Subarctic Pacific Ocean | collected... | reverse complement strand
CATGTCCTCGTCTGTTGCACCATGTCTACGCAAGGCTGATGCCATCATCTGTGCTGACTCCACCACCATCTTCGGGATGTGCTTGTCGCACATCATACGGGCTGAGGCATAAGGGTCTTCATCCAACACGAATATGTTCATTCTTCCCACCGCAAATCTAAATCATATATTACCTCTGCTAATTCTAAAGTATGCGCTTGTGTTTTTCTACATTTTTCACATTGTATAGTAACTCGAACATCATCACCTTCATTAATAATTTCAAAGTAACTTATGAACACATCATCATGTGAACAAAAGTTTTCGTCTAAATATTCTTGACCTCTTCCATTACTCATTCCTCTTCAACCCCCAAGATATAATCAAAGTGTGCGAGTATTCCTTTTGGACTAGCAACTAACACATCACCTACTATGTACCCATTCACTAGGTAAGAAGTTACTATTTCATTGGTTGGTAAACCTAACAACAAGCCTTCTTCGTTGACAAAGAGTTTACCATCAGGGATAACGCATGTGGCTTCGGCATAGTAACCACCTACCGCCTTTTGCATTTCCTGTAAGTTTGGTTCATAACCTACACTTATCGTTATTAATTTTCCTTCGGTTGTTATCTGTTCGTATATCATTTATTCTTCCTCCGCAAAAATACCTGTTGCTTTCTCATAAGCAGTATAGATGTCGTTGTCAGGATATAGATGTCTATGTGTTTCTTCTAACCATTCAATGTAAGTATGGTCTTCGTCATGTTGTTGCTGAACCCATTCAAGCAACTGGCGAGTCTGTTGTATGATACTAGGCATTTATTCTTCCTCCATCATTATACCAGTCATATTATTTTGTGTTACAAAATCTATTACCATCTTAGCATTAGTATTTTCTGTCAATCCAATCAACGCACCATAAGGTGTATTCAATGATGGCTCACCGTGTATCAATATCTTCCAACTATCATCAGTATATACTGGCTCTGCTTTGATGTAGTATATTCCATCAGTAGCAGCACTCTTCAATATAGGCTCTTGCTTTGCCAACCATTCTACAACACTATCGGGCGCTCTAAGTTTAGTGGCAAAACCATAATCTCGATTTATACCAACATCACCTATACCCTGAATATGTATTCTGTTCGTTTCGCTTTTCGTTCTTACTTGTATTCTTCCTTCATTCATTTTCATTCATCTCCTTCTTTTTCATTTCTTTATATAGAATCCTTCTTCTTCTTCACACAAGAAGCAAAGGTATTCTCCCTTGTCACTTATTGACACATAATCATTGCAACCTAAACAAGTAAAGTACCCCTTACTTTTTTCTTCTTTATCCCATTTTGTTTCCTTGAAATCATCAATCCAAAAACCAGCATTGTATTTCGATGCTGATACTGACGGGAATAATGATTCACCCAATGGTAAATCACACATGTCAGCAACATACTGTTGTTGTTTTTCTGTCTCTACTTCGTGTACACACATTCTCTCTCTTACCCACATGATGAGTTCGGCTGAATCCTTCCATTTCTTTTTGTCATCAGGTATCAATAGATGAGCAAGGATTGCTAACTGTACCCCCGTTCTTCCATGTCCACCAACACATTGACAAGAAATAGTTTTTACATCATTATCATAGATATCCTGTATTAAATTATACCAGTCTGTTTTATCAAAACTTGTTGGTATGTTATAGTCAGGCCAATTGATAGGAATTATTACCGTCTCTGTTTTTTTGTATCTGTCTGATGTAACCCAACCATCAGGTATGTTATGGGGTGCATATCTCAACACCACATCACTAGGACCAATAGCGAGGTCGGGTTCGGGTGTCATTCTATACCAACAACCATTCCTCGATGAACCACCACCGTAGACTTTTATTCCATCTTCTGTTTCAAACACTAGTATATTACCAGTGTGGCAATTATTTTTACTCATATTATACATTCACTTTTCCTCCTTCTCAACAAGATATACATCATAATCCTCTTTCTTTTCAGGTTGAGGGGAAGGTATGTCTTTAGCCCAGTTGTCTTCAGCCCAGTACATTTCATGTTCTGTACAAGTGTGGCAATTAGATTCTCCACATTTAATAAAATCACTACTGTAAATACTTCCGTATTTCCCTTTTGGGTGTCTCCTTTCGTCTACAATATTTAGACCGTAAAACAAATCTCTAAGCGAATCAGGTTCAGGCTCTTCAGTTTTATTTTTGTATAGATTGTTTCTCAACCAAGTTGGTTTGGCTTTAATTATTTTTACAGCATTTGTTAAATCATGATGTTCTACTTTTGTATTGTGCTCTATTTTCTTCTTGTGTCTGATGTATCTGACTATTTCATACAACATAAAAGCGTCATCTATATGTTCAACACCCGTAGTCCCCATATCAAAAGACCTTTTGTTTGTGAATTTGTTGAAGAAATGACCAGTGTTGTGTTGTGCATTCTCTAATTTGTTAATAGCCATTAGTAATGGTGATAACTTGTGATATTGTTGGTCATCATTATCAATCAGAACTTTCTCTAAGATGTTTAACCAAACAGCACACTCTTTACCAAGGTCACAAGTTTCTGCATATTTCGTACCGCCATATGATGATTCCCATGATGTCCTAAAACTAATTCTACAAAAATCTAAAATATCAGCAACTTGACTCCAATCAAAAGTACCCATCTCCGCTGGTAGATAGTAATGCTTTCTTCTTTCTGTTACCCCTGTGTTCCCAGAAGTCATCTTATGTAATTTATGTTTTCCAATTACATGATGAAGAAAAACAGAATGCGTAATTGTTGCACTATTTTTCCTACGATTTGCATGTCTCATCTCCCCAACAGATATTGAAAACGTAGCCTTAACAATCCAAGCAGCAAATATACCTGCAAAGAATGCGACTTCTTTTGGGTTCTGTAAAGGTCTTGCCTGAAACTGATGAAAGTATGTAGCCAACCAACTGAATTGTTTACAGTAGAACTTGTTACCAAAATCTACACCTTCCATAAACTCAGTAAAATAATCTGCTGGATTATATGGATTAGGATTGAAATTACCATCTTGGTCTTTTACAACCCAACCACTAGAGGGTTCTACCCAACGCTCACCAACTTCTACATTACCCACAATGTAAGGCACTTTAGCGCCTCTACAATGTGCTGCTATGTGAGATAATAATGAGCCATTTGGTTCTGCTACAACGAAACCTTCAGGGCATTTTTCAGGAGTTATGTTCTCTTCTAACCACTGCATATTTTCTAAACCGTTTGCTGTGTATAAATTGTTTACAACAACTACCCCATCAGTAATAAAACCGTTTATGTCTACGCCCTTTGGTGGCGCTTCTATCTGAATATGTTCATCCGCTTTTCTAACCTGAGTAAAAAATGTTTTACAAGTACCATCGAAATCATTTTTGTGATGTAAAGTAGGCACATCAATAACAGGCACATCTTTAGTAAATCGTGTTGAAACTAATTCAATCTCATAATTATCATTGTGATAAACAGGATTGGTGATACCAAGGCTGTACATTAAATCTGTCACAAATGTTTTGTGTAAATCTAAAGTAATAGTTTCACCGTGTCCTGCTGTGATGCCATCTGTTCCTCTTCCAATAATAATGTACCTTTGGTTGGGGGAAAGAACCGCACTAGCATGAGCATCTAATAATTGTTGTATAACAAAACAACCATCAGGTTCATGTTCACGCATGATTCTCTGCATTTTCCAAGCCTCATTGAGAAAGTTGTGCATGTCAATTTTTGTAGAATCTATCACACCGTGTCTGGGTGTAACTGGACAAGTCCTCACAAAAACCTCTCTGTGATTATATCCGCTTTTCTTTCTCCATGTTGATAGAGCATGTGGTAATTCCTCGATAGTACTAACCATTGATGTTGGTGTTTTTCTACCTGCTGTCTGTAAATCCAAAATACCAATAGCCTTTTGACTTCTGATACTACTTTTCCTTATATTATTCCATTGTTGAATACTCATTTTCATTCATCTCCTTATTCTTCATTTCTTTATATAGAATCTTAGTTTTTCCCTAATAATTCTAACATTTGAGCAGGTATCTCTCCCGCATCAATCATCTCATTTAGTATAGATGATGCAATACCCTTACGGGCTTCTATGTCCCCACCATCTAATACGCTCTTGGTAACTTCTCTTTTCTCTTCTATCAATCTGTGGAAGCGCTCATCAATTGTTCCTTTCACTGACAGATATACTGCATGAACTGTTTGTGCATCCTGTCCAATTCTATTGATTCTATCTTCTGCTTGTTCTTCCCAAGCACTCACCCATTGCCGTTCTACAAACACAACTGTGTCAGCAGCAGTCAATGTCAGACCTTCTTTCGCAGCCATACTACAAATCAAAATATCATACTGATTGTCTTGGAATCCATCGGCTATCAGTTGCCTCTTCTTAGTTGGTGTGTCTCCCTTGATTGTGGCGACTCTTAATGAATTAAAACCGTCTTCTAAATTAGCAATAACATCCTTGTGGTGTGCGAAAATTAGAATTGGTTTTTCATTTTGTGATTTATAATTCAATACCCAATCAACAGTAGGTTTTACTTTCATAAGACCACATTCGTGTCTCAAATCTGTAAGCATGTTCAACATGAATCCCGCAGGTAGTGAGCCTCCTCTACTCTTGATAGATTGGTATTCATCAACCCACCTTCTTTGATTATTCTTGTAGTGGTTGTATTCCTTATCAGTTGGTTTCACAAACAACGGTTGTCTTATCTTGTTAGGTAATTCATCCATAACTTCTTTCTTCAACCTACGGATTGTAAAGTCTCTAGTTATGTTGTGAAGTTCTTTTTCATTAGAAGACCCTCCTGTATTCCAACCAAAACCATCGTGGTAAGCATCAGCATATCTCTTTACAAACTTCATCCAACTGGAAAACTGTGCGCTTCTGATTAGATTTAGTGTAGTAAAATACTCCTCTGGTCTATTTGTAATCGCTGTACCACTCAAACATATTACCCCTTCGGTTTCTTTTGCTATTTCCAATGTTGCCTTAGTTCTCTTGGCTTTTACATTCTTAAGGTAATGTGATTCATCAATGATTGAAAGATTGAAACCAATCTTTTGTAATTGTTCCTTCCTCTTATCCATCAAATCATAATTAATAACAACGAAGTCTGCTTCTTCAATATCTCCTTTCCAACCATTTACCACGGTGGTTTTACAATTTGGAAGCCATCTTCTAATCTCATTGTACCAATTGTATTTCACACCCGCAGGACAGACTACTAGAACAGGCCATTGCTCTTGATGAAGAGCAGCATAACCAATCGCTTGAACTGTTTTTCCAAGTCCCATGTCATCACCAATCAAACATCTTCCTCCCGCCAATTCAGCAAATCTTACACCAACATATTGGAAGGGAAACAACTCTAAACCGTCAGCAAACATACCATCGAGTCTCTCTTTCATTTCTTTTACAACTTCTTTGTCATCAAGTTCTGGTGCATCGGAAATAGCAATTCTCTTTGCTAGACCTTCCATCCACTCACTAACTTCAGGAAGTGCTTCAATTGCTTCTTTCAATGGGTCATAAACACCGTCTAGTTGGGCAACAAGTAAACCTGCTTCAGCAATAGGAATCCTCCAAACTTTCTTCTTTGCATCCCAAGCCCTGTTAGGTATATTCTTGACTGTATTTCTAACAGTATCACGAAGTTCAACATCAGAAAGCCAAGGCCAATTCAATTCAATTTCACCTTTGACAACTTCTGCTGATACAGTTTTATTACTATTGTAGTTTTTAACTGGTATTGAAGAAATCATTGCTGATAATTGACTCACATCAAAGTGTGGTGCAAGAACTTCAATGGCTTTCAGTACAACGTTTTTGTCATATCTGATAGACCATTTACCATCGGTGTATTTTAGATTGTAATACCCATCAAGTAGTCTCATCTCACTTTTTAGTTCCGCTTGAACGTTAGGTAGGTAAGGCATATCTAACTGTATGCGTTTACTCGGTATTGGGTATTTTCTATTCGGGTCATCTTTCTTATACCAATACTCAGTCATGATAGTGGTTTGTAGTATTCCTCGCATCATCTTTACCACCCATCATCACAACATTCGTTACGACAATCAAGACAGACCATATTCCCACAACAGTCTGCTTTTTCAGCATTCCCAAAACCTTGATTTGGTGCGTTATCTGATGCTGCCTCCATTTTGTAATCACCTTCAGTTCCACTACAATTGGTAAATGCTATCTTAATTTCCCACTCAGGAACTTCATAAAAAACGGTATATATCTTATAGAAATCTTCCCTAGAAATATCTCCTCTGTGTGCTTCTGGTAATCTGTTACGGTTCTGATATACTTCTCCAGTTAATTTGTTACGGTATTTATCAGTCAGAAAAGCCTCAATCGCAAACATTCTCTCTTCACTAAACTCGCTATCTGTATTTCTAGTTGCTTCCCAAAAGCCAGAGGGGTCTTTTTCCAAATCTTGTCCTTTCATACTCTCACACTTGTTAGGAAAGTTAGCCCTTGCTTGCCAAGCATACAAGTCTACTCCACCTATCTCACCATAGTCATCGTAAGTATCTATGATGTGGTTACCATCGGGCATGTAGGCTATTGCTTCTCCACCATCTTGTAATCTCTTGTTACAAGAATGACATTCACCTTCATAAGTAGTATATTGAGGGCTTACTTCTAAACCACAACCACAATTACACATCCATGCAAAACTACCCATTCACTCATCACCTCTACTGTATTCTAATAGCGCATCACCATATTCACCAGCATACTCTATGAGTAATTTGTATGCACAATCTACTACTTTGTGATATGCTTCTATCGCTTTGTCTTTATTTTCATACTTTACATACTCATCAAACTGACCTAGTGGTGCGTGTATTGACATTGTGTGCCAAATGTGTAATTCATACACAGGTTTTGTTTCGCTTAAGTCTATCTTCATTCTTCATCATCTCCATTCGCTTTGTCCATTCACCATAACGCGATGTCCTTTATCAAGCATCCATGCCTCACAATGAGCAAAGCAACATTCATCTCTGTATTCATAGAAGGCTTGAACAATCTGTTGTTCGGTGTGTAGTGCCTTCTGCAACCGCTTGACTTCTGCTAAGAGAAGTGGTGCGTCTTGAATCAGATTCGTGGTAGCATTTGCTCGCTCTGTGTCTGCATTCAGTTGATTGGAATCAGTTACCCAAAACATATCATAGTCATCGGTGTAGTGTCCTTCGTATTTGTCTGTGTCAATCATTGAAAATCACTCGCTGGTACTAAAAACTCTTCAAACTCTTCACTATCTTCTTCGTCTTTCATTTCCATGAATTGCTCTGCAAGTCTCCAAGCATCTTTCTTACGTCTTGCTAGTTCACCAAACAGAACTGACTCTTGTCTCTTGAGAGACTTCTTACCATCTTTAAGTGTAGTAAATCGGTGGTCAATTGCTTCTGTAATAATATTATATGCTTGCCAGAGTGTACCGGACATTCTACCAACATTGTTAGAAGCCTCGTAAAGTAACTCTTCAACTTCTTTCAGTTTGTTCTCACCACGTGTATGTAATTTACCATCTTCATCTCTCTTTAGTTTGAGAGTGTCAGCCCAGTAAAGTCTCATGTCCTCTATTTCCATTGGGGTATTTAGCATGTCATCAGCCATCTCGCCCCACTCAAAGAACTCTTGGTTAATCATACCAAGTGTCTCACGAACTTCATCTACATGGTCAAACATTTTTCCTGTGTGTCTAATGTTGTGTCCAACTCCACCTCTGTTCAAAGCCCAAGTCAAAGTGTTGTTACAAACTACACGAACTGGGGTTTGTAAAATCTTAACTGCGCCAGTCCCATCATGGGTGTTACTAATTAGAATGAACTGTTGAACTTCATCTACACCGTCAAGAATAATACTGTTTGGCATCTTTGCTAGAATCCATACACGCTCACCATTACCTAATGCTCCACATACTTCTATCTTCGCTTCTTGGTTTTGGAATATCTCATCCATAAGAGCAAAAGCGTCTACATTTTGAAGCGCTGTCCATACTCTACCAACTGCTTTACCTTTGCGAGTTAATGGAATCATGTTACCTTCCAAGTCATCTCTGAAAACACCGAATGTGTCAGGTACTCTAACTGGGTTACCTTCTTCATCCATTGCATACAATGGTTCTTTTCGTACTGTCCAATCTAGGTGTGCCATCTCCAAGGCTTCGGTTGAGGTCATCAAACCAGAGGCTTGCTGTCCTAATCCATGCCAAGGAGTATCACCACTCCATGCTGTCATATAATTTCCTGTCGTTGTTTGTGCTATTTCGTGTGCCATATTTATTCATCTCCTGTTGTTTTTATTTTTCCTGTTATTTCATCTAAGTACAGTTTACCAATTGTTGTGGTAAAAATTGTACCGTTCATCATGTGAATGTCCATTGTTTCGTTATCATAGTTATATGTAAACGCCACAATAGCATCCAAATCCATCGTTGTTATTCCTGTTTTTGTATTTACTTTTTCATATCTCATTTTAGTTCATCTCCTTATTCTTCATTTCTTTATATAGAATCTTCATTCTTCCTCCTTTTCATACCTTACAATATTACTACTCATGTCTATAATCACATCTAACAATGAAGTTTCTTTGTCGCTACCTCTTTCATAATTACCCGACAAAAGAAATAGTTCTCTTCTCGCTTGTTCGAGGTCAATATTTACGCTGTCACTACCGTAAATAATCACATTCTTTAGTGCTTTTATGTAACCATTATACCACTCTATCTGCTCTTTCTCAGTTAGTTCCTTCCACCATGTAGGTTTAGGACTAGGTTCATATCCGTAACTCATTCTTCCATCTCCTCTTCAGTTTTGAAAACAAGTTGAACAACTTTATCTGTTTCTTGTAAGTCTAAATAGCATCCTTCGTATATGTAATCCAAAGCAAAGAAGTGGTCTGGTATGTAATTGTAAGACCAAGAGTACGGTAGTCTAGCACCTTGAGTACGGCTTAAGTAATCATTACCATGGTGTTGTTCAATCATTTGAACAAACTTATCTTCAGCAAAGAAAGCATTCTTCACTACATCGTATTGAATCTTGTCATCTATATCTTGTAGTCGCTCAACTAAATTTCTAGTTTTCAACGCTGCCTGTCTTGCAATAAACTCTCTTGTTGTTTCGTTAGCAACATTGCTACTCCATCCAGTATCGGCCATTTTCTGCACAAACTCTTCAGAAACATCCCAACCAACTTCGTTGAAACGTAAAGTTGCTTCCTCTACTGAAATAAAACGGGAGTAGTTTTTATCCGCTATTCTACCTACACCACTAGCCATTGAAACCATTGCTATGTCCCAACTGTGTATCTGTTGCCATTCATCTTCTGTCCATTCATCTTTATTTTTTACTGTTATATTCAAACTCATTCTTCCACCTCTTCTATTTCATAGTGTTCAGCATCGAATAACACACCATCGTATGGTTCTCCAAACAATTCATGTGTTACCCATAATTTCTCTTCAAGTTCTTCAGCGTCTTTTGCACTGCATGTTATCGTTCCTTCGTATGTTATTCTTACCTCATATGTTTTTTCTTTCATTCTTCTTCCTCCTGTGTTCTGTTTATTTTGTTTTCATTCATTCTTCGCGCTTTATATTTCATATTGTATCTCGCTTTTCTTGCTGCATTTTGTCTTTTATTCGGCATAGCCTTCACCTCTCTCATCTTCATCTAAATAACATATAGCGTATTCTGGGTACTCTCTCAGTATCTCAACAACAGTATCGTGGTTGGAATTATATTCTTCACCATCAGTATATCTCGCTGTAAAATACGCCCGTATTATTATATCCATTTCATCATTAGTCATCATTTCTGCATCTCTCATTTTTCTTCATCTCCTTGTTCTTCATTTCTTTATATAGAATCCTAGTCCTTAAGACCCCGTTGGTATTAGTTCATTTATATAATGCACTCAACAGTATATAAATAAAACAATAAAATATCATGTATTACCACCATAATCTTTCACTATCATCTTTCTACCACTCATACCAAAGTGGTAATTATCATGTGTAGCATTCGCTATCTATGTTGGAATCCATTGCTCTTAATTAACACCACGACCCCCACAAGTATATGCCTTGGTCAGTTTTTATCTGTGTATAATTATACATTTGGTCGCGAGCATAATGTTCCCAATCAACGTAACTAACAAGTGGGTTATCATCAGTAGCAATACCATTCTCATACGCCTCGTTCATGAAGTAATCTTTGAGTTCAAATTCATACTCACACGCATAGAATAAGTTTTCTTTGACGTGTTCAACATTGTCTGACATTTCTTGAGTAGTGCTGTAGTTATTTTTACAGGCTAGTAGTATAGCATCTCTGTCCTCGTCACCATCTAAGTATTCAAAGAGAGAATACAAGTGTTGTATGTCTGGGTTTTCTCCTAAGTTAATACCATCATAGTCTTGAATGTGCCACTCATCATGGTGTTCGTGGGTGCAACCTGCAAGTTTACAAAGTCCACGACCTGTATGTATGACACCATCTTCATCTACTAATTGTTCATATGAAATCCACTTGAATACTAAACGACCTTCTGCATAACATCCAAGACACCCCATTGCTATATTTTTATCACTATTTATTTGTTCATTCATTTTCATTCAATCACCTCGTAGTCCGTTGAGTCAAGTAAGAAACCTAACTCAGTAGTATCACCCTCTGCATTTATAATGAACACAAGCCCTCTACTCTCCCAATTTGGTTGGTTAGTAGCAGGGAATGCGTTGTATATTTTATCCTTAGACACCTGTATTCCTGTGCCTAGCATCTTGAAATCATTTCTTGGTCTTACTCTCATTCAACATCCCTCCGGTACAAAATCAAAACCATGGTTCATCAGTAATTCGCTATCGTATGCAAGCATGTCGGCATAGTAATAAGAACCATCCTCCATGTTTACTACTACTCTAATAGTTTCATACTCTTCATCGTGCCATGCTTCTATGTTTTTTATTTCTGTTAATTTATCTGTCATCTTAATTCAACTCCTGTACCTTAGTTCTGCATAACTTTTCCATAGTATGTTGTACTGTTTTCTCATACCTTTTATTTCTCCAAACAGTATGTTGTAATTCCTTAAACTTGTTCGCACCACTTCATCTATGTCCGTTTCATCTACTTCAATCAAACTGTGTAATTCCTCTAACATATCTCTTTCTAGTTCTTTCCAATTTTGTTTGTTCATCTTAATTCATCTCCTTGTTATTCATTTCTTTATATAGAATCTTCAATTCCTCATTCTCACTACGCAATCTACCTATCTCTTTGAACAACTTCCTGTAATTTGCGGAGGCTGTTTTTATTAACTGGCTATTCTTTTCATGCATTGTATGTATTTCTGCTACTATGAAATCTAAGTTTCTTCGTGTATCTAAGGTAAGTAAGTCCGTCATCATTTCTTCGTATGAATCTTCATCATCGTGCCAATTTTCTAGTTTCATCTTCATTCCTCCCACACAGTTCCGTACCAACTACTACCATGCTCAAAGTAACAGTCATGCTTTGCGAGTAATGTTTGTATCTTTTCTTCGTATTGCCAATGAGTTTTAGAGGACATGTATGCTAAGTCGCCATCTGTTGAAAGCATGTCGTAAAAGAAACCACCGTCGTATATAATTCTAAACAGACCACCATTATCTGGCGCACCAAAGACATTACATCCACCAATCTCAACGCTGTGTGTCTCAGGTTTGTTTGCTTCTTCAAGAGTCACGGGCGCTATCCCTGCTTCACGGTATATTTGGTTGAGTTCTATCAAACCATCTTCATCGTAATCATGTGTGTATTTTCTTTCACGTATGTTAAACATCTCATCAAAGAGTTCTCTAAGTTCTAAGGCAATCTTTCGTGCCTTACCGTTTAGCATATCTACGTTCATTTCTTCGGGCCATTCCTTGTTTGTTATTTCTGTCATCATTTTTCTCATTCCTTTGTTATTCATTTCTTTATATAGAATCTTAGTTTCTTTATATGTGAGTGTGGATTTTGTGCTTTGTACGATTATTAATATGGACTTTAGACATATGTGTCATGTTTCATCTAGTTCTCTATGTATATATTATAATATATATGTATAAGTAAGTAATAATAAAGATAAGTAAGTGTACTTGTATAGTGTCTATACTAATCATCGGATTGATAGGATTTGTAATTTGATTCCCTCATGTGTGTATATGTGTATAGTAGATAGCACCACCAAGACATACCCCCGACATAACACCGAGGCTGTTTTCTTTATGTACTGAAACCTATCAGGTAGGACAGCACGCTGTCTAGGGTCGGATTAGGGGTGAACTTTTGCGCTAT
>Ga0181369_1000385_pt1 | contig 12410 bp, 9 predicted proteins | sample LowvirmetaG_8_FD_130088 | JGI IMG/M metagenome (GOLD analysis project Ga0181369, IMG submission 130088) | Marine viral communities from the Subarctic Pacific Ocean - Lowphox_04 viral metaG | ecosystem: Environmental > Aquatic > Marine > Oceanic | place: Subarctic Pacific Ocean | collected 2015-11-29 | reverse complement strand
ATTACCTTTAACAGTTACATGTCCTGTTCCGTTAGGCGCAAGTTCTAGGTCTGCATTAGATGTAGTAACAATATCGTTACCATTCATATCTAAATTACCACCTAGTTGCGGAGTGCTATCATCTGCTACATTTGATAAAGCACTAGACGATGCTAATCCAGATACAATAGAACTCCTTGTAATTTTTTTAAGGCCACCCCCAGATGTATCAACAGCAATAAACACATCATCATTAGCAACTGTAGATATTTCTGATAAACTTGTTACTGAAACAGGATTAAAGTTTGTGCCATCAGCAATAAGAAGATGACCTGAAGTGTTTGTACCCATTGTCAGGTCATCACCTGATATGGTTAAGTCTCCTGCAATTGTAGCATCTGCACCTGAAAATGTCAAGGCTGTTGTTGTACCTGATTTTACTACAAGATTGCCAGATGAGTTAGTTAAAGAACCATATGTTGTTCCATCATCTTTTAAGAATACATCACCACCACCTGCGTCAAGATTAATGTCAGCAGTTGCATCCAAAGTTATATCTGTGCCAGAGTCTATCTCTGCAATTACAGGTGTTGTAAGTGTTTTATTAGTAAGTGTTTTGGAGGTTTGTGAAAGGTAGGTATCAAACGTATCAACAGTTGTTTGACGCATTGTACCACTATCATTAGTAACAATTCCATCACCACCTGCTACAGCAGTTGTGCCAGCAGATGTATCACCGTCAATAATATTTAATTCTGTTGTGGTAACGGTAGCACCATCTAGTATTTCTAGTTCTGCTTCTGATATACCAGCACTACCTATTGTAAGTGTGCCTGATATATCTACGTTACCATTTATATCTACAGTTGTTGCAGCTATCTGTATTTCTGTATCTGCAACAAGGTCTAGTTGACCATCTGTGCTTGAGTTAATATAAATTGCAGTATCACGAAACTGTACTTTTTCTGTGGTTGCTAATAGTATATCATCACTAAACTCAAAGTAATCTTCATCTTCTTTCCAAGTAAGCACACCATCATTAGTATTTGCATCAAAGGTTATAGCTATATCAACATCACCACCAGTACCAAATGTAAGGGTGTTTGAAGCCAATGCAGATATAGGTCCACCTTCTCCTGCCGTGCCATCATGCGAATGTCCTGTACCTGAAGCAGCAAAAGCTACAAGTTGGTCAAACTCATCATTAGTGTGGGCGGCTGTGATGGTATCGCCATCAGCGTAGGTAGATTGCCGTGTATATGTTGCACCCATTACCTTCTTGCTCCTAATTGATATTCTAATTGAAATCCTTTTAATGAATAAGGACCAGTTTCAGTTGCTCCGTCTTCAACACGAAGTGCTACAGCAAAACCAGAACCTTCCACAGACTTACGAACAATTGGCTGTGAAGGTCCGCCATAACTAGATGTTCCGTAGCTAGAAGAGCCATAAATACCAGCTACATTTAAACTATCTAGTGGATAAGCTGCAGGTCTAATTGATTGTGCAGATTCATAATCATAGCGTACAAACATATCTGCATCAATAGTTGTTTCTGGCGCATAGTTAATATTTACACGTTGCATATATTTTCTGATGCCGGGGTCTCCAAACGTCAGGTCAGGACTTCTATACTTTGCAAATATTAACGTACCGTCAAATGTGTCACCTGTATCTTGCCTATACACAAATCCATCAAATCCACCATGTATAGGTATCACTTCTCCTGTCTCAACAGTTGTATCTGTGCAGTTTGGCTTTATACCTTTTAACTGTGAAAACTCAAACCCTGTTCCTTTTAATACACAGATAACACCAATTGTAGCTTGCTCAGTTCCATCTTTACTAAAGAATATTCTATACTGTGTTTTGTCTGGTATAACTATAGATGTAAAAGAAGCAGAGTCTACTAGGTTTTCCTTAAACAAAGGCTGTACGTTAGAACTAATAGTACCAAGTTCCACGTCACCAATTCTTGCTGTACCAGCAATTGTTCTTAAACCATCTGGTCCTAAGAATATTAAGTCACCAGCAAATTCTTGAATGGTAAATCCGTTAACACAGCCAATGTCACGTGTAATTGATGTAACTGCAAAGTTTGAAGAACTTGTACCTGTTAATTTAAATATTCTATTTTCACAAAATACAAACAAATCATCACGGAAAACTTTAAGACCAGTTACAGTATCATCAACTGAAAAGCTACCTGCACCACTTCCACTACTAAAAGCATCTTCATCAAAAGGTTGGCTAAATACTACCTCTTGAGGTGTAGATGATTTACCAGCATAAAACATGTGGTTTTTAAAAGACACTACAAACTGAGAACCTGAAACAGAACTATCACTTACATCTGTAGCGGCTAAAGAAGTGTTAAATACTACAGGTGCGTTTGCACCATCTACCATTATTATTTTTTCGTTACCATCAAAGTTAAAACGCTCAAACTGATAACGACCTGCACTTGTTCTGCCTGTATCTCTTTCTGTCCAAGTTTCTGATACAATATCTGTAGCAACATGTGCCGCAGCAGATGTACTACTTGTTGCACGTGTAACACCCGTAAACGATGTTGCTGTTTTACCAGTATAGGTAAATATCTCAGAGTTTATTTGTATTGTGCCGCTAGAACTAAATGCAGATGTGTCTTTTGCATTGATAGTTCCAGAACCACTCATAGTATCACTTGCAGATATTTTAAGTGTTATTGTAGTAGAAGCTGAACTAAATATTTTAGTGCCTCTAGCTGCAAGTGTAAACTTGTTAAACAATGCTACCATTAACACAGCTTCAGAAGTAGAAGATGTAAATGGTACAACTTGATTTACGTGTTTTTTAAATCCATTTATTCTTTTGTAACCGCCTTCAATATCAGGTTCAAAGTTTGTTAACTCTAGTGCCTGACCCGGTTGCATAATAAAAGTAGACCTGTTTAAAACAAGCCCACCTTCACAGTTAAATGAAAAAGGTTGTGTTCCTGATTGGTCAGCCATTTATGATACCCTTGGATTTATGTTCGCACTTCCTGAGTATCCTTGATGCGGCAGATAAGTAGACCTGACATATTCAAATTTATTAACAAGAAGAGTTTGCATATTTTTTATACCCTGCTCAAAACGTGCAAAGTTAATACCATACTGTTGTGACTCTCCTCTATACTGATATACAAATGCAGTTGCCCCATCTACAATTACAGGAGCAAACCTATCTGGTATGGTTGTTGTATCATCGTGTGTTGATAAATCTGATGGAAAAGTAAAGTAGTCAAATTTTAATGAGTATTGTTTATCTGGAAAAGGATATAGTAAATAATTATTGTCTAGTGTTCTGACAATAAATAAAGGTACACCACCATTAGCAAACTGTGCTACCTGCACACCACTTGCATATGCTGCTGCTGTAGTACCCTGTGCGCCTCGTGTAACACCTGTTAGGTCATTACCTAGTATGCCTGTGTAGGATACTACCTCATTACCTATGTGTGCTGTACCTGCGCTATCAAAACCTGTGGTAGATGTTAGTGTTAACGTAGTAACAGAATCAGAATGAGAACCATTAAGAGTTGTTGTTACTACTTCATCTTCTTGAGTAATATAGGTATTAATGTATTCGTTATAATCTAATTTACCCAGCTTGCCACCTGACACAGCTAGGTCTTCATCTTTTACAATTCTAAATGTATTATAATCTACAGTTTTAGTTGATGCAGGTAAACTGTATCTAACTGTACCTGCTACAAGTGTTTCTGTTTGTGTAGCATGGTTAAATGGATAATTAAATTCTCTTTGATTTATATATCTAATAGCTTCATTAACAGCATTCTTTGCTTGTGTTTGTACACCTCTAGCTGTAGAAAAAGTAGATGATGTTAACTCTACCTCATTCAGATGGGTCAAAACTTTATTTACAAGTGTAAGGTATGATTCAGCCATTTATAATATTCTCTAATAAGAGTAAGAAGGGGCAAGTTGCCCTGCCCCCTCAACTTAGTTATGCGAGTGTATCACGGTCTACTTCTTGAGCAGTCATGTCACCGGGGTCATCAACATCCAAGCAAACAGCAAACATGCGGATTTTACCACCTGTTGTTGTGCCTGTCATTGCCTGAATTTCAATGTCAATGGTATCTGAAGTGCCACCAATAAGAACAGGAGTTTGTCCTGCCTTAAAAGCATAGTCACCTGCAGATGCTCCATCAAAATCAAAATCTGTGTCAGTTGAAGTACCTGTATGAGCAGATGTTACTTCAAAGCCAGCACACATGATTAGGGTATTCGCAGGAATGGTCAAACCCGGAATAACATCATTAGCAGCAAGGGCTGTGCCTTTATCACTTGCAGCAGTAGCAAAGTTTAACTCTGCTGAAAGCAAGTAAGGCTTACGACCACGAGCGTCATTTCCACGTGCTACGGAAGTAGTATTATCACCAAGAGCCATAATTCAATCCCCCCTTACACTAAACAGAAACGAGCGTTAACAAGAGCCTCTGGACGAAGAATCTTGCGTCCATAGAGATGCATACCACGAACAATGTCAGCAAAGCTGTCAGGGTCACGATATGTTTCTGTCTTGTTAATTTGCTCTGCGGTAGCAACGGCAGATGAATGTCCACCAACAATCACACCAAAGTTGGATGAGTTAGTACCACCAGTAGTGGCAGAACCTGTTCCAATCTCAGGAAGGTTGTTAGAAACATACACTTGGAAGCCGTGCAGGTTATTAACGACAAGTCCGTTGCGAAGTCCGCCTGACTCACCATAGTCTTGGTTCAGAAGTTTTGAATCTTCATCCTTCAAGATTTCTAGGAATACAGGATTGACTACAAGCCAACGACCTTGGGTATCCACGTTTTGCTGGTCTAGCTTACGAGCCATACGAGCAATAATCATGGTTGGGTTAGCATTGCCTGACCCCGGTACAGCAGATGCACCCGGTAAGCGTGGCTGAATACCAATACCATTGTTGGCAGAGCCACCAAAGTCATTAGCATCAACTTGCATTTCAGTCAGCAGTTCATTAGTACCTGCAGTAGAAATTGCCTTTGAACCATTTACGGTTGTATTGGCAGTATCTGCTACACCATGAAGTGCAGACTGTTTAAAGCCACACATATAACCAAGAACGTCTTGGTCAAATTGGTCAGCCAAACGGTACGCAGCACGGTCACTTGCCAATTGCTGGAAGTTTACGTGGCTGTGTGCCTCTTCAATGTCATCAACCTTAAATGCAAAGTAGTTAGCTTTGTCAATAGTAAGATTGAAATCTTCATCATCAAGGTCTTGCGGTGTGATAGTTGTACCACGTGCATAAGCCTTGACAGTAATTTCGGGTTCTTTAATAATCTTAACGGAATCACCCATCTGTGCAATTTCACCAAAGTAGTCATTATTGGCAATTGCTTCAGCAACAGCGGCCTTGCGGAAAGCAAGTTGCACCTGTTTGCTGTAGATAATAGGCGAAAAATTACCGTTAGGAAGATTACCGTACCCACTAGCGGTTGAAAACGCCATAGTACCATCTCCTTATTTAGGTAGTTTTTGTTTTAAACAGATACAAACTAAGGCTATTAGAGGCTGCGTTGCTTGGGTGTGACTGTACGGGTCAGGCCAAACTCTTCAGGTAATCCGTAAGACTGTATGTTTGCATGGTTGAAGTGTGCATATTGCGCTACACGCACACTTCTTATTGACTATAGTTATATTCAATTTCAACTATTTGTCAACACTTTTTTCTTTCGGCACTTCAATTACATTCATATTCATGCTGAAAGACCTACGTTCACCTTTCGTGTAGAAAGGATATACGCAGTGAAACAGTTGTGCAGGAAAAACATAAAAGTCACCAACTCTTGGTTTAATTAAGAAGTTAGTGCTTGTATAACCAGCAGCCGTTCCATAGGCAAACTGTATATGCCCATGAGAAGGATGGTGGTCTTTATAGTCTTCTTCCCACTCTTTTTCTATTCCCTCTGGAAGTTTTAAATATCCAACACAAGATAGTCTACCGCCTGTGTGAATATGCAAAGGGTTATACTCATTTTCAAATTGCCTTACAAACCAACCTGAAGCAATTTGAATACCGTAGTTAAAGTTTTCAAAGTCTAAACCCTTTTTACCAAAATGGTTTCTGTGGTCTGTGTATGCTTGATACTGTAATACAAATTTACCTAGTTCTTTTTGTACCTCAGTTACAGTATCTTCATCAAAATGTAGTTCCTCTGAAACTTTACCAACTAAATTGTCTGAGTAATCTTCTAACTTATCAGTCATTTTACTGTTAAGTTTTTCTACAAATTCATCAGACATTTTAAAGTAACCCATTGTAGGGCCAAATGGAGCAATAAACTCCATTTCACTTTTTGGTTCATATATAATACTCATCGGGCAGAACCACTAATATCATATATAAACTTGCCACTACGAATAGCTTCCATTATTTCATCAGAGTGCTTTTCATACTCTTGTGGTGACATTGCCTGAACTTGAGATTCTTTTAAATAAGTGGAAGATTCTTCTGTCTGAGGTGCGCTTCTTGAGCCTTTACCAGACACAGCTTCAGCCGCACCTTTAGTCTTCTTAGCTTTCTTTTCACTTTTTATTCCCTTATCAGCTTTATACAAGTCAATTGCTCTAGCAGCAGACCTTGCATCATTATCATTTTCATACAATGCATCCTGTACCCATTTAGGCTGTTCATCAGCCCACATATGAAAATCATCGCTATCACGAATCTCATCAAAGTCAGGGTGTAGTCGCATTAACTCAGCTTCAGCTTTTTCTTTAGTTGCAGATATCTGCATATCATCAATTGCTTTCATACGCTGTTCAAGAGCAGCGTTTTGCTCTTTAGCTTTTTTTATAGCAATTGTTTCAACAATTTTTGCTACATCAGGATATTCTTCTGCCCACTGTTCAATGTCTTCATCAGACTTGGGTAACTTCATTTCCTTTTGTGCAGCAACAGAAAGCTGAGTTTTTAAACTTTCTATTTCTTTTTTTAACTCTTCTGCTTGCTTTTGTTGATGCCTACGCAAGTCAGAATAACGCTTCTTAAATGTTTTTTCTTCTGCGCCTGTAGGTTCGGCCTCTTTTTCCTCTGGCTCTTCTGCTTCACCTTTTTGTTCTTTAAGCAGTTGCTCCAGTTCCTCTTCTTCTTTTTTAATCCGTTCCTCTTGCGAGTACGGTTTACTTACAAAAGCAACCTTTTTTTCTGGTTGCATCTCTTCTGCCATAATAGCTTGTTCAGCCATTTCTTTCTCCTTTGGGGCTAACCGTAGCCAGTGTTGGGGGGTTAGGTAGCCATTGAGTTATCTAGGATATTAACGTGTTCCTAGTCCACGTTTTCTAGGTCTAGTTGTTGTTTTAATAGCAGATAAGTCTGCAATCCTTGATATTTCAGGACCAAGAACTTTACCTAAAACTCTTAATTCTTCTGTGCCTACCATGCTACCAATAATATCTTTTTCATCATTAGATAGATTATTGTAGCGGTCTACCATTTCTTGTTTTAATTCTTCAACTGTTTCAGCCATTTTTAATTCTTCCTGCTACATATACAATAGGATGGATAATTTTACACCAAATATTACCAACTAAACTGTCTTTAGCACGGCCTTTAGTCATTACATATTTAAGATGTTTTGTACGTTCTTTTGCTAAGTATGCACCAAGTTGGGTAAGCATATTACTATTTTTCATACCACGTACATATGGTTTGAATAACCAATGATACCCTATTTCATGTGCTGTTGTCAAGTGTTTCTTTTGATATACATCCCAAATTTTCATTGCCTTTGCCCAATCATCTAATTGAGTTTGACGATACATTTCAGTACAAACAATAGACTTTTCACTGCCGCCACTGTCACTTTCATTAATTAATGAACGTACAGTAACTACATTACCTGAAGAACTTCGTACAGCACTACCACTACTACTTGTTACAGCACTAGCATTTGGATTACCTGTTTGTCTTCGTGCTTCATTATCAGCATCTGTTTTATTTACAGCCGCAGACCTAGCTGCAGCAGGACTATACCCAGAGTCTTCGTATCTTTGTTGGTGTCCAGATATAGTTGATTCACGTTTTGCTGATTGTGCTTCAACACGAGATGATGCACGTTCAAATCTTTCAGTCTCTGCATCTGCACTTCTTCTTTGTGCCGCTTCTACACGACTACTTTCATCTCTTCTAGCAGCAGGAGTGCTAAACTCTGTTGGGTCTGAAGGTGTTCTATCTCTTTCTCTAATAGGTGTACTATCTCTTTCAAACTGTTCTAAGTCTCTTGTAGTATCTGTTTTGGTTGGAGAGGCAGCAAATTCATCAGTAGCTATGGCCCCTCTTGTAGGAGAACGGGTAGTTGTAGTGGCAAAATCAGCCGGTATTGTTGTACGGCCTTTTATTTCACTAGTAATTTCTGGTGTGTCATCAATTCCTTCAGGTCCAAATATACCCCGTTCCTGACGTTCAATTTCAGCAGCTTTTGCAGCAGTTTGACCTTCTTTTGTTACTTGCGCTGTTTCTACTTTTGTTGTATCTAAATCATCTAATAGCTGTTGAATACTTTCTTCACCTTTAATTGTTTTTAAACCTGCTTGACTTGCAGGAGATACTCCCATTTCTCCTGCTGCTTTTGATATATCATCTTTCTTACCTATAATAGAACCTGCTATAGTTCCAAGTATACCACCTTTAGAACCTACTTTTTCTCCTGTAATAGGGTCAAAGCTATTGCCCTCTCCATCAGCAATTGTTCCATCTACAAGAACAGTTCCTTTATTTGGATTACCAGCAAGTAAACCAGCACCGGGTACAAAAGGAATAAGTGCTTCAATTCCACTTTGTTTATTTGTATATCCAAGTTTTTCTGCGGCATCCATGCGTTTATTTACAGTATTCTTATATTCTTGTTCTGCTTTTTGTTGCTCAATAGATGGCCCACTATCTTCTTGTTGTTGAATAGGTGCTTGAGTTGTTGTTGTAGGCGTTGTTGGAGCAGTAGCATCTGCAGTAGGTTTAGTTGCTGTAAAACCTGTAGGAACAGGTATCAAGGGATTACCATTACTGTCTACAGGAATTTGTATAGTTCGTCCATCAGCATGATAATAAGTTACAGTTTGTGGCATACCAAATGTAGGTGTGGGTTGTGTAGGCATGACTGGAACAGCTTGCTGTTTAGGGGCTGTATAAGTAGGTAAAGTAGGAGCAGGTGTTACAGGTGGTTGCACTGTTGGTATGGTAGGCACACCGGGCTGAGGTGCAAATTGAGAGGGAACAAAACCTACATTTGGTGGTGGTACAAGCCCACCAACCTGAAACTCCATACCGTCATCTTCTAACTCTAAATCATCCATGCTAAATGGAACATTATCAGATAAGGTAGCCTCTTCTGAATTGCCCATTTGACCCATAGCTTCCATTTTAGCTAGACCTGCTTTAGCCTCGTCACGCAACTCCATAATTTTTTCTAAGCCATGATATCGCACTACATCTGCAGGAAGAACAAACTCACCTTCACTTAACTGTGCAGGAATGTCATCACGTACTTCTTCTTGTGTAGAACCTACAGGAACATCATTGCCTGATATAGGGTCTGTTGTGCCACCCTCATCTTTGAGACCACCATCATCAAAAAGTTCCATTTGTTCTTTAAGAGCCATTTACTTCATCCCTTAGATATTTAAGTTTGCGTAAAGCTGTGATAGCACCCTGCTGACGGTGCATCATTATTATATCATCAGATTGCTCCAACACCTTTTGATGCTGCTCAATAGCTATATCAATGTAACTACTGAATGCTTCCCACTGGCGGTTGTTGCTCACCAGTGGCTTGAGGCGGCTGAGTACCTGTTCCTTGTTGTACATTTCCACTAAATCCTTGTTCACCCGGAACTGGTGCTTGACCTGTTCCTATTGTTCCACCACCTGCACCTGTTGGGTCAAGTGGCGCACCTGTTGCTTGGCCTTGCTGTTGCCCTTGTTCTTGTTGTTGTTCTGGGGGTGCTTGGAATTGTTTAATTAACTCTGCTTGTAGCGCAGCTTCACTCATGTTATTAGTTACTTTATCTGGGTCAAGGTCCATTGACTTAGCAATTTCACTAATTACATATTGGAACTTAGCAAACGGTGCAAGAGAAGGATTACTTGCAATCTGCAAGAACTGCATTAGTCTTTGACTGCGTACTTCATTAGCCATTAGACTTTCTGTACCACGTGCTTTGACTTCTAAGTCACCTTTTATTTCAGGGTCAAAGTCAAACTGCATATTAAATCTAAAGAACCCTTCTCCCAAAGGACGCAATAGATAATCATCTACATTTTTAATAACAGTTTTAACACTACCACTAGCAGCGTTCATTAACATTGATATGCCAGATGCAGTTCTACCCACACCTGTTATACCTGTTTGACCATGTGCAAATGATGGCATACCTGTTGACTCATCTGCAAGTTGTCGTGCCTTATCAAACAACATCATATTTTCTGATGACACGTTAGGAAACTTAGTTCCAAATATTGCTTGACCCGGTGCGCCACCCTGTCTACGAAATACTTTGCCCGGATATAATGTTAAGTCTTGACCCGGCACTAGATTTGTTTCGTCAACTTCAATAAGCATATTTCCTGATAAAACAGCATTGTCTACAGCCATACGCATAAAACCATTCATTAGTGTTTGCGTATCGTCCATATTTTCTGCTATACCAACACCAAAGAATGAATATGGATTTAACTCAAACGGTGCAGCAGCATATGGTATCTTAGCTGGTTTAAATGGATTAAGCACCATGCGAATAAGTTTATTATTACATACCCACACATTTGCCTGTAGTTCATCAAAGTCTTTTAATTCATCTGGTATTTCTACATTTTGGTCTTCTAGTATATCGGTATCAACCATGCCCCAATATTCAAGAACCTCAAAACGGTCTACACCATGTTCTGGTGCATAGTCAGATAAATCATCTTCCCAATATTTTTTAGTATAGTTTTCACCAAAAGATATTACTTCATCTATCACTTGGCTTCTAAAGTATGGACACTTTTTAAGCTGGCGTAGCTGTGAACGAGACATTTTATGTCGTTCAATAACAAACTGTGCCTCATCCATATTATTTGCATCTGGGTCTGGATAAAAGTTCCAAACAGAAACATGGTCTACTTGAGGAACTGTTTTAAACAGAGGGTCATACTCACCATCATCACCCCAGTTTGGGTACTCTTTATCTTTAGCAAATGGACCTTTCATAATACCTGTGCCAAATAAAGCCATTTCAAAAGAACTGCTTCGTAAGTTTTTATTTGCGCCAGACTCTTCTAACTGGTCATGTATTTTTTTCTGCATCTTTTTAGCAGCAATCATTGCCGGGCTAAATTCAATTGCAGTTGGCGTTTTACCCGGCCCTTCTTTTAATTTATCCTGTACAGGTTCTAATTTATTTTCGAGGACACCAAGTTTCTCAGACAAACTTTTAGCTGTTGCACCCGGTGGCAAATCATTTCCATCTCCGCTAAAACCATACGGACTTGTAAGCGCAGTAGACGCTTGCATCTGTTGCGGTTCTTTTGGGTCAAAGTGTACATCAGCAACTACTCCTTCAGGTAGTGTTGTAGGCTCAATAGAAAGAGGAAACTTATTATTAGCAAATAGAACATCAACGATTTGACCATAAGCAGCAAGCGTTTTAGTTTTAGTAACTTTAATAAATATGCGAGATTTTTCTGCTTCAGTAAACTGAACATCTGGACCGTACAATCCTCTATAGTTTCTATATGCTCGTAACCAACGCTCTTCATCTTGATAACGATAATCTTCAGCACGGCTATAGCGTTCCATTATAAAAGGGATTATATTAGATACACCAGCATCAAATTCTACAGAATCATCTGTATCTTCTAATGCAATAGCATCATCTTCAATCATAATTTCATCTTCAGCCATACTATTTTTCCTTAGTATCCAAAGGTCGCATCTGCTACTTGCATACCGCCACCGGGTCTACCCATTGGGTCATAATCAAATATGCTAAATCTTGGTCTAGACATTATACCATATCTTAACGCATCGTACAAGTGGTCTTCCGATTTCGTGTCAATATCTTCTGGATTTTTCTTGTCCAGAGGAATGGACGGTAGCTGGGCAACGATATTTGTGCAAGTATCAAAGAAAACAAGTCTAGGCTCCTCTGTAAATTCATCTATCTGTAGTCTTCGGTGTACTTCGTTTTTACCCGCTACACGACTACCTCTACTTCTATCAGAAGGTCTCCAACGACATCCTTTGCTAATCATTTGTTCTGCCAAAGAAGGACCAGTATCGCCACGTTTATGCCACAAAGAGCTATCTAAAACACCGTACTTAATATTACCATCTTCAGCTTCTGCTTCTAGAATCATATCTGCCAAGTCTGTGGCAAGGACTTTAGAAACGT
>Ga0181369_1000383_pt1 | contig 12426 bp, 11 predicted proteins | sample LowvirmetaG_8_FD_130088 | JGI IMG/M metagenome (GOLD analysis project Ga0181369, IMG submission 130088) | Marine viral communities from the Subarctic Pacific Ocean - Lowphox_04 viral metaG | ecosystem: Environmental > Aquatic > Marine > Oceanic | place: Subarctic Pacific Ocean | collected... | reverse complement strand
TAATGATGCAAATAGTTCTGTAGAAATATTCATTGCAACATTGAAATCTTCCATTTCAAATAAATTATTTTTAAGTGCGTATGTGTTGGCAATCATCACACGCCAGTCTGATCTATCAGCTCTGAACCATAAGCATGGTAAGAGTCTTACCTTCCTTGCTTGTGTGGTTGTTTGTTCCCAGAAGTTTTTTAAGTCTCCTGGTGTTATGACTTTTCTTCTTTTAACTTCGATGGCAAAACCATCTAAGCCTAGTAGGTCGTGGCCACCACCGAATGTTTGTGAGTAATTAACTTCTAATTGAATACCTAGAAGTTCTTTAATTTCATCAATAACTTCTCGCTCGCCTCTGCGACCTTTGTTTCGTGCGTTGACCAAACTACTCTCCGACTTGTGATGTTTCTTCTAGCTTTATGATTTCTTCAAACTTGTATCTAACTTGACCGCCTAGCTTTACATAAGATGGGCCTTTGCCATGTGAACGCCAGTTCTCTAAAGTTCTTGGAGACATTCCCCATCGTTCAGCAAGTTCGTTTTGATTTAAAAATATTTTTTCTTCCATGTTGTTTACCTATTACTGTGTGGATTATGTTATTCTACTCGAAGTAATTTTAATAAAGCAAGTAACTGAACAAAAATAATAGAAATATTATTGAGATTTAAACTTCAGAAATAAATTACAGAAAAATTATCAATAAAATTTAATCATTAATTTGGAGGAATAAATGAGTATAGATAACGCAACCCCTGAAGAGTGGGACAGAGCTAGAATGAAAGCAACACAAAAACAAATTGGTGGAAGCCATTATAAAGACAAAGGTATTCAACCTTTAGAGTATGCGTACAGCAATGGACTAACGCCTAACTTAACCAATGTAGTTAAATATGTGACTAGAGAAAAAGAAGATAGAGTGAAAGACTTACGAAAAGCAATTCACTATATCGAACTAGAATTAGAAATGGTCTATGGTGTTGACCCAGAAGGTAATCCAATAGATTAATTAGACATCATTATCTTGGTCATATAGTCGCCTACGTTTTGCATTTCTTTGATTGCTCTTGGCTCTCTTACTTTACGATAACGTAAAACAGCAGACATGCTCTTATGACCAGATAGTTTCATTAGTTCTGGTAGTTCCATAATCTCACCAGCCATAGTACAAAAGTTATGTCTTAGATCATGCAACCTTAGTTCTGGTCTACCAATCTTTTTAGCTAGTTGTTTCCACATCTTTACAGGGTAATCTACATCTAAGATGTATTCTCCCTTTCTCTCTAGCTTGTTAATAACCATCATAGCTTGATTGCTTAGATAGATGACTCTATCTTCATTAGTTTCATGGTCGGTCTTATGTTCGCTTAGAACTATCTTGTTATCTTTTAAATCAGACCATTTGGCACTGCCTATCTCACTCTTACATCTACCGCCAGAGTGCATACAAAGTTCTATGTAATCTAAAGAGCTAACAAAGTTAGGTCGAACAGTTTGTCTCTTGATGTTTATTTGTCTTTGTAATTCAGCAAACTCTTTGTCTGATATTTCATTCTCACTAATAAGTTCTTTGTTTAGTTTAATTTTACAAGGGTTTATTTCTACCAGTGATAATGCTATCGCATGGTTATAACAACCAGATATCATTTGGACAACTCTGTTAGCAGCATAAGAACCTCTTTTAGATATTTCTAAATGTAATCTTGTAATATCACCCCTGGTTATATCTGTTAGAATTCTTTTACCTAAATCATTCTTAACATCTTTATCCCACATTCTTACATACTCACCAGGCTTACCATTCTTGTTAGGCATAGCAACTCTTCTTTTATTTTGTATTAACTTATCAATGTAATATTCAAACGCTTGATTTAAAGTTTCCCCGCCTCTGGTATTTAATGGATCAATACCTTGTGCAACTTCACCAAGTATTTGTTGTGCTTTGTTTCTTGCTACATTAATTGGTATGTCTCTAGTACCAAGAGTAAGTTCTCTCTTCCTTCCATTGATGCGATAGAAGACTCTATAAGTTTTTTCTGTGATTAATAAATTGTTTACCTTTGTATCTCTTTTATATCTAGCCATAACTCGTACCTCCAAGCAGAGTCGCCATACAGTCGACCTTTAGTGTCGAAATGACGTGTATTTTAATTACCTATTCAGTAGATTATAAATCGAATCTTGTAAAGAAAACAAGGGTTTTTAGGGAAATAATGTAGAGTCGAGAAACTGTGTGATGGATAATATTTAAGAATGAAAACCAGGTGTCCTAACCGATAGACGAAGGGGTCAAAGAGCAGAAATCAGCCATTTATTGCAGTTTTTTCAGCACCAGAAGTCGACTCATTTTTGCCTTGTCGACCATCAGTCGCCAAAACAATCGACTCCATAGCTTCTTTTAAACTTTCAATAGAATTGATTGATTTCATAATTTCGTCCTTTATCGTGATTTGTGTTGTTTGACAATCAGAAAAGGCTCTGAAGCATATAGTCTGGTATTTAAGATTAACCATTGCGATTATATCTATTTGATTTTTTTTATAATGTCTTCCTGTGGTGGTAATGCCTTTACGAATATCAAACCGCCAGTTCTTTTTTGTCTTTTCTATATGTGTAACTGTTTTAACTTGGCATCTATATAGTTTATGTTTCCACTCAAAGATCACATCGGCATGGGATGTATGAGGCATTATTGTAACGGTGTCTGATTCTCTCGCAAGAACTGAGCAAGCTAAATATTCACCACTCCTACCTATCCGCTCCGTCTTGCGTGTCATAATTTTCTAATAAAGTTTTAGATGTAATACCTTGAGAGTTTAGTAAGGCCTTTATGTATTTGGGTTGCCTATTAAATGCGGCTTTAGCAAATGCTTCTTCATTTATTCTATTCTGTTTTATGTAATCATTGGCTGCATTTCTTAATTCTGTAAGTGTTTTTCGTAATATAGTTGATTTAAGTTCATTTGAAGCAGATTGATATTTTTCGCTTTGTATTAAAACGGGTATAACTTTTTCAACTATAGGCCCTAAATATTTTGCTCTTGTTTGATCTACAACAGCGTTACCAGAGTAAGGTAATATATCTCTTCTTTTAAATCCTAATCTATCAAATTCTCTCTCTGCCGCATTCTTTTCTTCTCTTACAGTTGCACCAGTAAGCTGTCTTGCTAAAGGGCCTGGAGCTTCAATATCGGTAAAAGGTATTTGTACTGTATCTGGTCTACCTGGTGCAGCTTCTCTGGTTGGAGATTCTGATTCTGGAAACTGATCTCTAACAAAAGGTATATTAGATTTTAATTGATTGGTTGTATCAGCTAGAAACTCACCCGTTGGTAATGGTCTTCTGAATTGTTGGTCTTGGTCTACAAAATCACCAAACATTCTTATGGGTGTCATATATCCACCAAGAACATTGGCGGTATAGTCAGACATAAATCTATTAACTTTTTCTTCTGTGTCCAGTCCAGCCATTCCATCTAAAAGATTCTGTACCAACTGCACACTAGCACCAGCTCTAAACTGTGCACCTGTTAATCCTTGTAAAACATCTTTAGCATCTGGAGCACCTCTTCCGCTTTCACTTCTTACAATCATATCAGCAACCAAAAGGTATGGTGTCAATGGAAAGTATGGCCTCATGTCTACTGTTTTTCCAGATGATGTTTCTACTTCATACCATTTGTTATCTTCTGATCCTTTTCTTTTCATCTCTACAGCTGTAAGCAATAGGGTTGTTCCCACTACCGCTTGAGATAAAGTTTTATAATCACCAGCTTTTAATTTAGCTATTTCTTTTGGTGTAAGTAATGCAGAAAAGCCTAGTGGACTATGTCTAAACTGAAAGGCAATAGCATTAGCCATAAACCTTGGAAAAGGTATTATACCAGTTGCAAAAAATGGCATAGAATTAACAGCATCAACAAGACTTTTAACAATAGGCACGTCTGGAGTTTTTGCATAAGTAAAATACAAAGCATCATCAACCGCTTTTTCAATATCAGCTTTGTTTACATATTTTAAAAGGTCATCACTTATGCCAACTTTATTTATATCTATACCTTTTTTTAGTAAAGCATCAGTAATGGTGTTTGCAAATACCGCTCTTCTATACCAAAACTCTTGCATTCTATTTAGTACGTTTAATCCGTCAGTAACCTTTTGACCAACCTTTATAATTCTTGCCGCATTAGATGTTTTTGTAGCGTCTGCTACATCGGAAGAATATCTGGTAAATAAATTTTCTGCATCTTTTACATAATACTTTGTTAATAAGTCTGTTAAATCTTTGGCTTGTTTTTTGTTCTTTGTTAAATTTAAAATCAATTCAAATGATCTAGCATAATCAACAGGAGATTCTTCAGCACCAAACGCTTTTCTAAGAGGATTAAAAGTTTTCTTTAACGTATTATCGAAAACATCAATCATTGTTTTCATACTAACCCTACCAAGCTGTGCTGTGTTATTACGCATAGCTGTAGCTATTTGACTAACTAATAAACCCCTTCTTATGTTATCAGCTTGTTTAATAAAATTATAAAGTCTTGCTGTCCAAGTTTCTGGCTTTGCTGTTTTTCCTATTTTTTCAGATAGGTTTTGAATAGACCTACTGACAGCACTTAATTTTTGCATCCTTCTTGCGGAATCTGCAATGCTTCCTCTAAATAACTGAGATAACTCTGGAAGAGTTATGTTGTTTTTTTCTAATACAGAATCAAGTTTTTCTCTTGCGACAGGATTGCTTTCGGCTTGAAATAAAACTTCTTCTAATTGGTCTGATATTTTTATTTCTGGATTTCTTGGTATTTCTAAATCATCCATTATCTTAACGCCAACTTCAACCAGTCTATCGTTTAGGTCTACTGTTGTATCAGTTTGAAAGTCTCTACCATCTGGTGCTGGGTCGACAATATCATCTACTCTTACATTGTTAATATTTCCACCACTAGCAGCCTCTATGTCATCAGCATACATTTCAAGAGGTACTTCATCTCTTACAGGTGGCAATCTGTTATACACAATGTCATCATAGGTTTCTCTAACTTCTTCGTTAGTCATACCTTTATAATTAACTTTATTATCGTCTAAAAGTTTTCTTACTTCTTTACCTTCATCAGTTTTTCTTTCCCACTCTGCATATATGGCTGCATCTTCTGGATGTGGTGTGTCGTTGTTTAGGTCTTCTAATACCCTATTAGTCATACCAGTTTCGCTAGTATCAACTTGGGTATAGAATCCATCTTCCATCATAGAACTTGCTACTTCATCTAAATCATCTAAGGTTACACCTTCTTGATTTTCACCAGCTCTAAACTTTCTTATTGTTTTTCCGTCAAAGCCTTCAAATATAGCTTTTAATTCACCAGACTTTTCTCCATCTTTAATCTTACCAATATAATCTCTAGCAGTTCTTACTTTAGGCTCTTTAACATTTTTTAGTAACATTTCTGGAATCTTAGTACCACGCTTCGGTGTTTCTATTTTAGGTGTTGCAAGTTTAAAATTATCTAAAGAGTTTTGTTCAATAAAAAATTCTTTTAATTTATTTGCAGTATTCTTTGGATTATCATAATCAATTTTAAAACTTACTCTACCACCAAGAATCCCATAATCCTCTGGAATATTATTAAGATCTGGTGAAACAAATCCCTGCCTAGCACTTAACTTTGGAACTCCTTCAACCTTAACTGGGTCAACCCCTATTTTAATTAATTCATCATCAATCTGTTTTTTTATATTTACTTTAGGTGTTTCTACTTTAGGAGTAACAACCTCTGGTGTAACTGGAGTTTCTGCTACTGGAGTTTCCTGTGCTGGTGGTACTATAAAGTCCTCTCCTTCTTTAGTGACACTTGGTACAACATTGTTTTTATTTTTAAAATATGCAGCAGTTCCACCTATCGTTCCACCTAACCCACCACCGACTGTAGCTCCAAATAATGCTGACTGCCCAGATTCACCAAAATCAAAGCCTTCTCTTTGACCAGACATTATTCTTGCTGACTGTCTTAATGCATTATCAACCGTTGAATATGCAGCACCTTCTATAGCTCCAATCTTTGCACCTTGTACTGCTCCTTGTTTTACAAATTCTTTAATAGATTGCTTGGTTGCTTCTTTGACACCAGCTCTTCCAACAAGACCAGCACCAAATGTTCCTATACCAATATAAGTAGATGGATCAGAACCAACACCTTTAATAAATCTACCAACTCCATCCCAACTAATTTTCTTGTTGTCGTACATATCCATTGCTGAAACAAAGTCTTCTTTTTGTTGTTGATTGGCAAACTCGAATAAGTCAAGTGCCTCATTACCCATTTTAGGAATATTATAATTAAACCAACCCATATATCTTAGGGCGTAATCTGCATATTCTTTATCGGAGTTTAATTTTTTGGGTTTACCATCTTTTTTAATACCAAGGGTTGTACCCTCGTTAAATTCATAAATACTTTTTGCAACTTTAATCCATTCAGGGTCTTTCTTTAGCTCTGCTTCAGACAACCTTCCATCGTTTTCTTTGACTTGTTCTGGAGTGGGAGGAATGACAAAACCATCAGCTGCAATGTTTTGCATGGCTTTATCATCTACATCAGATGGTGGGGGTATTTTGAATCCCGCTCCTTCTTCCTCTTTGGGTGGGGTTGGTATGATAAAATCTACCATAGTATTACTCTGATATTATTTTATTAGCTATTAAATTTTTTATAACGCCTTCTTTTGTAGATCCTGGATTGAGTTTTATTGCTTGATTAATAATTTCATTTGCACTCATTGATCCGTAAGAATTATTAATTACTGTATAGTTTTTTGTTGAGTTATTTTGTCCACCTGTATTGCCAAGCATCATTTGTGCAAGTCCTTCATTAAAAGACATAAACCCTTGTTTGTTTATATTATCTTTATAAAAATCTCTTTCTTGTTCTGTTAAATTAGGACTATCAATACCCTCATTAAGAACAATGTTTTTAATCCTAGCAGCAGCTTGTTTATATATATCTGATTGAGTAGGGTCTTTTTGTTGTGGCATTTGCATATCAAACAGTTCTTTCAGTCTAATTGCACCTGCTAATTCAGGATTGTTTTTAATATATTCTTGTCGGTCTTTCATTAATTGCTCTTGTTTAGCCTGTCTCTCTGCTCTTTCTTTTTGAGCATTAAACATAGCCTGTCTTTCCATTACGCCAGACGCTATATCTTTTCCCTTAAAAGCATCACCAATAGCCATCAACATATTTGCTCGTCTTTGTTTTTTGACAAGTTCTTCTTGTGGGTTTGGTTCTTGTACTGGTGGTAAATTTAAAGCATTAATTTTTTGGTCTAACGCTTTATTGTTATTAATCAAACCTTGTAACCTAAAATCTTGCATTTGATTTGTTGTGATACCACCATCCATAGGATTGTAGCCACCAGCTTTCATTAAATTAAAAAAGTCATATTGATTTGCCATTATAAAGCTCCGTAATTAACTCTGTAATATCCTTTTGAATCTTCAACAACTGCTTCAGGCATATATTTCTTAACCTCTTGAGCAATAACACCGATTGTTGGAAACTTATCCCAACCCATCTCTTTGGCTTCATCTTTCCAATTCCATGTATAGATATTATGTCCTTTTTCTTTACCAACAAAAGTAATATCTTTTTTCATCCTTTCATCAGAACCAGGCATCATCATATAAGTTCCAGCCAGTTGTGCAGCTGTTCCCAATACATCCCCTAGTCCAGTTTTCTTTTGAGATGTTGTACTTGTTGAAACTGGCATGCCAGATGCGGCACCTGTTAATAAGCTAAATCTTTTAAATGGATCATCATAGCCTCTTAGGAACTCGTTATAACCAAAGTCTAATCCTGCTTGATTAAGTCCTTGTTGTTGATTTCCTATGCCAGATAATAAACCAAAGTTTTGGTACTGGTCTGCTAATTGGTTTCCAAATAAACCAGCTTGGAAGTTCCTATTTTGCATATCAAGATTAGAATTAAACATATCAGCATTATATTGTCTGTTAATATCTTGACCCATTAAATTCATTGCACTATCAAACTCTTGTTTATTTAACTTTGAGGTTATGTCACCAGCTCTGTCAAAAAAGTTTCTATTGGTTTCTGATTCTAATATTGCTGAACGTGAACCACCAAATGCACCTTGTCCTATTGCTGCATCTTGGTCGCTTTGTATTTGCATTTGTCTTGCCCTATCAAGATCGCTAAGTGTGTTATCTATTACTTGTTGTCTAAATGGATTTTGATATGCTCCTATATCTCCATCTAATAAAGATTTAACATTTACAGATTGAGGGCCTTGTCCTGCTAGTTCATTTAATTTATTTCTAGGGTCAAATCCCATTGATTTGCCATACATATCTCTTGCTTGATCTTGTATGAAAAGTTGGTCTGGCGTAAATTTGGCAACGCCTTCACCTGTAAATGGTTGAAATGGCGTGTTGTATATTGACTTTCCTTCATCATACAAATCTTTAAAGATTGCCATTTGTTGTGGATCGACTGCTGTTGTTGATGTGGTTTTTCCTTTACTCATAATTCTTTTCTAATCATATATTCTTGTTCAAAGCCAAGATGTTTAATTTTACGAAGCCAGCCTTTTCTGCCTCCGCCATAAATTCTTTTGCATCCAAAATGTCTTGCAAATTTTTCAAAGCTAGGCAACATTGCCTCTAGCTCTTTGTAGTTACCTCCACAAAAAAGCAAATTCATAACTTTTGTTTGCGGGTATTCTACAAACTCAGTTATCATTACTGAGTTTTTACCACCCCAAATATGAAACATGCCGAGGCGTATTTTTTCTTTAATATCAGTTAAATTATACATATCTTGGTGCTTTAATGCACGTTTAATATGATGCTCTAACCTATCAAACTCTATTTCCCAGTCTTCTTTAGACTGTTGCTGTTGCTGAGAGGTTTCCACTATCGTCAACTTCGACTTTATATTTTGTTCCATTTGGACTTATTAATACTAGCTCAGTTTGATCTGGGCCATTTGCTTCAATACGCTCTCCCTTTTTAAAGGTTAAGCCATCTCTATATTCTATTTCTGATACCAAGTAGTTTTGATATTCAGTATTAAATACGGGGCCTGGTCTTGTTAAGGCTCGTCTTGCCATTACCTACGCCCTCTTTTTCTTACGTTTAATCGTATCTTACCAACCTGAAATGTTTGGTCGGTATCACCTGTAATTTTCATTTTAACTTGTCTTGCTGTAAATCTTGCGTCTGTGTAACCATCACTATTAAAAGTAAATGTACCAAAATCTGTTTCTGCTCCTAGTGGTGTAAACTTTCCTTTAAAACTTAAACTTACTCCTGGTAATGCAGCTGCTTCTTCATCTGGAATAATCTGATTACATTGCACATAGTTATCACCATTGCCTATTTCTATTGGGCCACTCTCACAAAAAGGTACGGAGTTACCTAAATTTTCAGAGTTATTTAATGTGGTGCTATCGTGTTGATATATAAAACCAGAACTATCGCACGCTATTGGAAAATCAAATACGCCTTGATCTAACCAACAACTTCTATCTAAAGTTCCTATACTCCATACATTTTCAACATAATTCCATATAACATATTTGTTTGGTATTTGTGAATCACCAGAGGCAAAGAAAAACCACATTTCATTGTAGTTAGAGTTATGTCCACCGCACGATGACTTTCTGTAGGTTGTATTTAGATTGTCATATATATAGTCATGCACATCGCATGATATTTCTTTAACTGTACCATCAAATATAAAGAATGAGTTTTCACCCATCCAAGTTAAAAAAGCTCCAGCTGTTACAACTGTTCTAGGACTTACAGCCTTACAGTTTGTTCCTGCATCTTGAATACCATAAATAAAAGGAGAACCTGTATAGTACATTCTAGCAATACCTGTATCGGTAAAGATAATAATATCTGTTTGCCATTTAGCAGCATGTAATACTCTGCCGCCTGTTGGTATTTGTAAATCACCAGCTGTATTAGTAGCTGCTGCTGTCCATGTTGTTAGTGTTTCTCTTGATGACCATTGCACCTTTCTAGGATCACCACCAGCTCCGTAGGCTACAACATGTCTTTCGTTTGTAACAAAAATACCCTGACAATTTGTTGGTGCATTAGTTACAACTGTTGCAATAGAACTAGGAGAAGCTGGATTCCATTGATATATTTTACCATCTGATGATGAACAGAATATTAATAGTTCACCAAAGTTATCAAAAGAAAAGTTATTAGTATTAAAATCTAAGCCTGATTGTGAACGAGCATCACCATAATCTTCAACGCCCCAATGATATGCACCATAACCCAGTGGGTCTAGTGATGAGTCATTAACAAAGCCAGACGGTGTGATGTCATACCAAGTATCAGTAACCATAACATAAACTTTTTGTCTTGTGCCTACTGCTAATATATTCGTTCCATCATTGGTGATGTAAGAAAACATATTGGTTGGAGTTCCATCTAGGGCAGTTGTTTTTATTTTTTCCCAACCACCAATAGGTCTTAAATAACCATTCTCAAAACGTACTAAGTTACCATCAATCCATCTACCTTTATTCGCATACTCGGTACCGTTGGTAACGATACCAGCTGGAGGTGTGACTTGGATTAATGCCATGATTAATTCTCCAATGCTTCTACTTTTGCTTCTAGTATTTCTATTTTTGTTATTGCTTCTTGTAAGGCCGCTGTGAGTAATGGAACCAATTTAGATTGGTCAATAGATTGTGGCTCAATATTACCTTCACTATCAACAGCATCTTTATCGCCACTAATAGCTTCTGGTACTACTGGTGAAACTTCATGTGCAAAGAAACCATCAACTATTTTATCTGTATCTATTTTAAAATTAAATTTATAAGGTTTAAGTTGTTTAAGTCTTTCTATGCCATCAGATATAGCTACTTGGTTTTCCTTTAATCTATAATCACTATTTGTATTGTAATGTGTAGAGCTGTTGGTTGCTCCAATAAGTCCTATATTATTTGAAGCTCTGTAAAAATTAATTAAAATTCTATCTGCGCTGTCATCATTTGAACGATTGATTGTTAGAGGATTCCCAGTGGTAGATGCAATTTGTGTTTCACCAAGAGTAGAGCCACCTTTAGTTACAAATCCACCGCTAAGTGCCTGTTTTAAATTTCCAGAAGTAGTATTAATATAATGAGTGCCGTCACTAGCAATAATTTGCCTAGCAGAGCCACTAGTATTAAATTTCATTTCATTATCAGTATGTAAATAATCTATTCCACCAACAGCATTATCACCCGAGTCTCCAAAAGCAATTCTGCCTAATCCATTTGTAGCACTTAAAATAGTTAATCCTGTGTTTGAACTATTTTCTAAAACTAATTCATCCATATCACTAGCAACAGAAGCACCACTATCACCAGATTTAACATGAAGTTTACCCAGTGGAGAAGTTTCCCCAATACCTACATCTCCATCATCTCTTATTGTTAAAGCAGTAGAATTATCTGTCTTAAAAGTCATTGTGTTTGAACTATTAGTATATTCAATAGAACCTACATCATTAGTATTTTCAACAGGTGGACTGCTGTCAACTGCTTTGTTAAATTGAATTTTGCTAGTTCCATTTGGGGTGCTTGGGTGATATGACCCTGAGTGAAGTGTTAAGGTTGCATTAACATTGTTGTATATTAATAAGTCACCTGTATTGCTAGGTGTTCCATAACCATATCCACCATTAGCAATTTGTAATCCTGTTCCTGTATTAGAGTTAGCAGCAACAGAGGTTCCGTGTGTTCCCATTCCAACTACAGTACCGTTATAAGTAAAGTTAGTTTCAGCTTCTAAAGTATTGGCTGTACCACTTCCTGTAATAACTTTATTGTCTGCATTATTGTTGATCGTTGTTCCTGATATGGTTGCAAAAGATAAGTTACCAGAGCCGTCTGTTTTTATAACCTGATTAGAAGTACCATCTGCTGTTGGTAGTTTCCATATTTGGTTAGCCGACAATGTTGGTGATTCAAAACCAACATAGTTAGAACTATTAGTATCGGTAAATCTTAATGTGCCACCAATATTTAATCCAACGCCTGTGCCACTACCATTGGATGAAAAAACTTGGTCAACTAAGTCTAGGTTTGTATTTAATTTTGTACCCCAGGTATTAGTAGAACTTCCTACTTCTGGTTTGGTTAAATTTAAGTTTGTTGTAACTGTATCTGCCATAATATTTTATTTCGTTAATTTGGATTTAATCCAATCAATCCACTCTGGTTTCTTTTTATTAATTATAAACCCAATAACTACCACTAGGATAATTATTTCAAAGATTGCTTCCATACTAAGAATCTAAAGTTTTAGTAATTGAAGTTGGATTTTTTTCATTTTCTATTTGTGAATCTAAATTTGCTTCTAAGTTAGCAACTTCTTCTTCGCCCATAGCGTCTATAACCCAACCTTGAAC
>Ga0181369_1000382_pt1 | contig 12475 bp, 16 predicted proteins | sample LowvirmetaG_8_FD_130088 | JGI IMG/M metagenome (GOLD analysis project Ga0181369, IMG submission 130088) | Marine viral communities from the Subarctic Pacific Ocean - Lowphox_04 viral metaG | ecosystem: Environmental > Aquatic > Marine > Oceanic | place: Subarctic Pacific Ocean | collected... | reverse complement strand
TGGTCTTGGAACTGTAACCGATGCAGCTACAGATACATTATCAAGAACTACGATTATTTCTTCATCTAATAGTGACTCTGCGGTAAACTTTAGTGCGGGAACAAAAAATGTTTTCTGTACTTTACCTGCTTCCAAAGCCGTTATCCTTGATGCTAGTGGAAACATTGTTGCAAACAATGGAAGTAACTTAACAGCATTAAATGCAACACAATTAACTTCTGGAACTGTTCCAGATGCAAGATTCCCAGCAACACTCCCTGCAGTTAATGGTTCAGCTTTAACAAATTTAAATGCAAGTAATTTAGCAAGTGGAACTGTAGCTAACGCAAGATTAGATGCTCAACTACAAGACGTTGCAGGATTAGCAACAACAGCGGGAAAAATTATTCAAGGTGACGGATCTAACTTTGGTCTTTCAGCTTACACACTTCCAACATCAGACGGATCTGCTTCTCAAGTTTTAACAACCAATGGATCAGGTGCTGTTACTTTCCAAACTCCTACAGTTGGAGATATAACAGCGGTTACAGCTGGTACAAATTTAACAGGCGGTGGATCTTCAGGTGATGTCACAATTAATTTAGCAGATGCTTCTACGTCTGCCAAAGGTGCTGCATCATTTAGTTCAGATAATTTTGCTGCTAGTTCTGGAGCAATAACAATTAAAGATGCTGGTGTAGCCACAGCCGAATTACAAGATAATGCAGTTACGACTGCAAAAATTACTGATTCTAATGTGACGACAGCCAAGATAGCAGATTCTAATGTGACGCTTGCCAAAATGGCAGCAAACAGTATCGACAGTAATCAATATGTTGACGGTTCAATAGACACAGCCCACATTGCAAATGATCAAATTACAAACGCTTTAATGGCAGACGATGCTGTAGACACAGCCCAGATTGCTAACGATGCCGTAACTTTAGCTAAAATGGCTCCAGGCACAGATGGTAATATTATTTCTTATGACGCTTCAGGAAATCCAGTTGCTATTGCAACAGGAAGTGCAGGACAAGTTTTAACAAGTGCGGGAGCTGGAGCACAACCATCTTTCCAAACTCCTACAGTTGGGGATATAACTGCTGTTACAGCAGGTTCTGGTTTAACAGGTGGAGGATCATCTGGTGATGTTACTTTAAATGTTGGTGCAGGAAATTTAATTGATGTACAAGCAGATCAAATAGATGTAGATCTTTCTGAACTTACAACTTCAACATCAAATGGTGATGGTGATTTTTTTGTTGTGGTTGATTCTTCTAATGCACAGAAAAAATTAACTAAAGGTAATATTAATAACTCAGGTTTTAATAATGACGCTGGCTACACAACAAACGTTGGTGACATTACAGGCGTAACTGCTGGATCTGGTTTAACAGGTGGCGGTGCTTCTGGTTCTGTTACACTTGACGTTGGTGCAGGTACAGGTATTGATGTTGCTGCAGATGCAATCTCAGTTGATGTATCAGACTTCATGACTAATGGTTCAAATAATAGAATTGTTACAGCCACAGGTGCTGATGCCATGAATGCAGAAGCTAATTTAACTTACAGTGGTACAGAATTTCAATGTAGTGTAGGAACAAATTTAAATGCAGGTATTGTACAACTTTCACATAGTACTGCAGCTAATGATGGTGTTGGTATTACTTTAAGTAGAACTTCAAGTGATTCTGATCTTGCAGCTGTTGGTGTTTTAGAAACTGATGAACTTAGTATGATGAGTAGAGAAGGTATAAACTTTTTTACTGGTGGATCAAGTGATTATACTGCAACTGTTTTACGTTCTAGAATTGATACTAATGGTCATTTTGTTCCAGGAGCCAATGACACTTACGACTTAGGTGCATCAGGAAATGTTTGGAGAAACGTATACACTGGTGACTTACATTTATCTAACGAAGCAAAAGAAGAAGGTAATTCAGTTGATGGCACAAAAGGTAATTGGACTATTCAAGAGGGTGCCGAACATTTATATATTTTAAATAATAAATCTGGTAAAAAATTCAGATTCAAACTTGAAGAAATGTAAGGAGCCTAATTTATGGCTTTTGGTATAACCGCATATTCTGAAGCGGCCTTTTCAGCAGAAGATAATAACGCTATTGCTTATCCTCAAGGTAATGTTCTTACAGGATCAATGGGAGAAGAATCCAATGTTGCTGATGCTAATGTTAATGTTACAGGTATTCAAGCCACACTAACAAATGAAGGTGTAGTCGCTGGTTCTTCTGTATTAGTCAACGTAACTGGTTCACAATTAACCTCATCAATAGGGGAAGAAACTTCTGGAATAGGAGTTCCAGTAACTGGACAAGAATTATCTATTACAAACAAAACTTCTACGCAAGATACATTGACTGCTTTTGGAGAATCTCCTTTTGCATCATTAAGTCCTAGCACTTTTAATATACCAAGCGTTGAAATTGAAGCTACAACAGGAGCGGGACAACTTCCAAGCTTCTTACTACAAACTTCTGTAGGAGATGGGGTTGTTACAGCAGATGCTAATGTTTCAGTAACAGGATCTGAGCTTACACTATCAACTAATGATGTAACATTTGAAATAACTGCTGATATAAATGTAACAGGATCTCAAGCAAACATTTCACTTGGAACTTATTCTGTTTCTGCTGATGGTAATGTAAGTGTTATAGTTACAGAGCATGATATGGTTACATCAATTGGTTCGGTAACTACAACTGCAAATGCTGATGTTTCTATATCAGGAATACAATTAACAGGTTCTGTTGGTGATGTGTCTTTCACAATGACTGGAAGTGTAGCTGTTTCAGGGCAGCAATTAACTTTAACATTAGGAGATGAATCTGCCTTTACTGATTTTACAGCTGAAGTCACTGGACAAGAATTAACTATGTCTATGGGAGAAGAAACTCCTACAGGAAACGCTGATGTTGAAGTGACAGGTATTCAATTGACAAGTTCAATTGGAACAGTAGATGCTGTAGTTGTAGCTGAGGTTACAGGTATTCAAATGGCTACGTCTGTTGGATCCGTAACAGTAACAGCAAATGCCGATGTAGATGTGACTGGAATTCAATTACAATCTAGCGTTGGAAATGCACATGTTACAGCTTGGGCTGAAATCGATCCAGGGGTAAACAACACATGGACAGAAATAACAACAGGAGCTTCAAATACTTGGACTGAGGTTGATAAAGCAGCTTAGAAAGGATATAATTAAAATATGTCATCAACATATACAGATCTTGGAATAGAACTAATGGTTACAGGTGCCAACGATGGTACTTGGGGAACTAAAACAAATACAAACTTACAAATTATTAATCAAATACAAGGTTATGTAAATAAATCTATTGCAGGCGGTGCGCAAACAACAGCATTGTTAATAGCAGATGGCTCTACTTCATCTTCAGATGCAAGAAATTTGATTATAGAATTATCTGGAACAATTTCTGGAAACCAAATTGTTACAGTGCCTGATAGTATAGAAAAATCTTATATAGTTTTTAACAACACCTCTGGGGCTCACACAGTTCAATTTAAAACTGCAGGTGGGACTGGTCCTACTTTTTCCACTACGGATAAAGGAACTAAAATTGTTTATAGTAATGGAACGAATATTATTGACGTAACATCCAGTTTAGGAGCTATTGCAACTGGTCAAATTACAGCTACAGGAAACATTTTACCTGGTGCTAATGACACTTATGATTTAGGAGCTTCTGGTAACGTTTGGCAGAATATTTATACTGGAGATTTACACCTTAATAATGAACATAAAACTGAGGGAAATATTGTAGATGGTTCTAAGGGTAGCTGGACTTTACAGGAAGGCGCTCAAGATATATACTTAATCAATAACAAATCTAATGAAAAATTTAGATTAAAGTTAGAAAAAATTTAAAGGAGATACAAATGGGTATTATTTCAAACGGAACTACAATAATTGATAATGGTGCAATTGAAGATAATAAAGTTGACACTGCTCAGATTGCAGATGATGCAGTAGAAGCAGCTGAACTTGCAAACACAGCAGTCACTGCTGGATCTTATACACTTGCTTCAATAACTGTAGATGCTCAAGGTAGATTGACTGCTGCATCTTCAGGTACAGCAGGTGGTGGACAAATGATTAACAAATTTTTTAAAGTAGGACCTGCTTCAGGAACTTACACTGCAGATCCTTCAGCTACAAAAATGCAAGCGTACATGTATGCTGGTGGCGGAGGCGGATCAGGAGGAAATAACCGTAGAAATGGTGGAACAGGCGGATCAGGAGGTTTTGGTTTTTACGCTGCACCCGTGTCTGGTGGAACAGGTTATTCTTTCTCTGTAGGTGCTGGTGGAAATGGTGGAGGCTCTCAAGCAGGAACTGGAGGAACTGGAGGAGCAACAAATATTACTAATATAGGAACTGTTAACGGAGGAAATGGTGCCTCTACAGGTCCTAATAACAGTCCAGGTAATGGTCCAAGTGCTAGCCCAGGAAACGCTGGAAGCGCACCTGGAGCAAATCATACTGATTTTCCAGCAGGAGTTTTATGGGGTCCAACCGCACCTTCATTAAGAGGTGGTGGAAACGGTGGTCTAAATAGAGAAAATAACCAAGGCCAACCTTTTCCTCAATTTCCTAACAATGGACAGCCAGGTAATGCAGGGAGTCCAGGCGGATTAATTTTATTTGAAAACTCACAGTAGGTAATTATGGCATATATTATATACACAAATGATTATAAATTAATGGGCATAGCTGATAACGATACTGATAGAGACAACTACACAGGTATTGAGCTCTATAGAGCTATTGAAATTTCTGATACTGATTATTTAAAAGTTAAAAATAATGAAGCTTCTGTAGGTGACTACGATACTGTCAATTCTCAACATAATATTACAGACATTGATATTTTGCCTATAGAGGATGGTGATTTTTTAGAAAATTATTTGCACAACGTTAAAATTAAACTAAAAACTTTTTTAGAGATACCTGCAAATGAATCAAAATCTATATGGACTAGATGCAATGATTACAATACTTATCTTCAATCTTTAGACACATCTACACTTACTTATCCAATAAATACTACGTGGGAAAAATATTGTAGCGATAATTCTATTGGTTATGTGAGTCCTTTACAAATCTATTAAAAAGTATATAAAAAGTTCATGATTGACAACAAGATTGAGTTTCTTGTATCTGAAAAATATTTATCTTTTGCTAAAAAAGATAAAAGACTTTTACCAGAACCTATTAAATTTAACATACCTGATTGGTTTAAAGATTTAAAACATGGTGTTGTGGAGAAATCACTAAAAGGTTGTGTTCCTTTTTTAGATGCCATTACATCAGGCTATCTACTTAAAATGCCTGTAGATTATTATTTTGAACATAATGTAGTAAGGGAGGGTGAAAGAACTACCTTTTGGTATGGTTCTTTAACAGACGTAGCTAGAATAGATATTTTTGATAATGTTAATATTAATAAAGAATCTTTTGAATATCATCCAATAAAACAATTAGGAAATAAATGTCCATTAGTTCATAAAAATGTAGACCTACCAGTTCATAAAGTTAGTAATCCATGGTTTATAAAAACACCTCCAGGATATTCTTGTTTATTTGTGCCACCTTTAAATAATACAGATGATAGATTTAGTATTATTTCAGGGATTGTAGATACGGATACATTTGAAAACGAAATTAATTTTCCTTTTATAATCAATGGTGATAAGTACCCGACACTTAAAACTACAATACGTATAGGAACACCTTATGTGCAAGTAATACCTTTTAAAAGAGACAATTGGAAAATGTCTTTAAACAGTGTAGAGCATAAAAAAACTGAATCAAATAAAGCAAATTATTTCTCAAAAAATATATTAAATAGATACAAATCTATGTGGTGGTCAAAAAAGTCATGGAAATAAAAAGAAGTTATTTAACAGATTTTATTAAAATTGCTGATAACGTTATACCACAACCAACACTTGATATTTTTTTAAAAGTTTGTAAAGACCGAAAAGAATTTGAAGATGGAGAAATTTATGGCACTCTTAAAAACCCTAATGTCGTTAATAAAAAAATTAGAAATGTAAAAATTTGGCATCCAACAAATATTGCTGGAGGAGTTACAGAAGCACATTGGACATCTTATTTAATACATAAATTTAACAAATGTTTAAATGATTACAAAGATTTATTAAAAACAAATGATCCTTCATCTGTCAAAGAATTACAAATATTAAAATATACTCCTGGAGGACATTACAGAAAACATACAGATCACTCTGGAGCAACTCCAAGAACTTTTAGTATAATTTATTTTTTAAATGATGATTTTGATGGCGGTGAGTTTATGTTTTTCGATCCTATTACTGGATTTGAAATGACAATAGAAAAAATGAAAAACAGAATGTTGATTTGGCCAAGTAATTTTATGTATCCTCATACGGTAAAACCTGTTACAAAAGGTACTAGATATTCGGTGGTATCATGGGCAATATAAGAAAAGATTTTAAATATAAGGTAGTTAAAAATTTTTTAACTAAAGATGAAGTTAAATTATTTAATACATACTGCGATATAAAACACAGAACAAATTTTAAATCTTTTGACACAACAGCAGGTAGTAATCATGATACAGGTTTTTATGGTGATCCAATAATGGATAGTTTAATGTTACATAAAAAAAATATAATGGAATCTGAGACAGGTAAAAAACTTTTACCAACTTATTCTTATTGGAGAATGTATACAAAATATGCAGTCCTTAAAAAACATACAGATAGACCGTCCTGTGAAATTAGTGTTACTGTAAACATTGGTAGCGATATAAATTGGCCAATATTTATAGACGGTAAAGATGTAAATTTAAATGAAGGAGATGCTTGTATTTATTTAGGATGCGAACTAGAACATTGGAGAGAAAAGTTTTTAGGAGATTGGTGTGCTCAAGTTTTTATTCATTATGTAGATGCTGATGGTCCAAAAAAAGATTACCATATAGATAAAAGATTGTTTTGGGGGTTAGACAGAGGTGTTATTTAGACAAGATCCTAAAACAGGTGCATGCGATATTGTTTTTTCAAAACAAGAAATAGAAATTATTCAAAAAAAAGAAAAAATACATTTGAGTGCCGAATCTTTACGTCACTTTGGTAATGTTTTGATGAGAATGGTTATAGAATGGAATGATAATTTTGGGGGAGGTATAAAACAATTACAATCAGATTCTAACTCTAAAGTTACGGGACAAGATCCAGATGATAAAGATAGAAAATAATTTTTTAGACAATAATATATTTTTTAAACTTCAAGCTTCTGTAACCAGCAATAATTTTCCATGGTTCTTACAACATAGCAAGGTTGAAGGTGAAGATGGTCAAAAACAATTTACACATGATTTAGTTAAAAATGAAAATGGCACACGTCTTTCTAGTTCTTTTGTTCCATTAATACTTACACCTATTATTGTAAAACTAAATATCAACACAGTCGTCTGCGCTAAATTAAATTTGACCTGGAAGAAAGGTGAAATAATTCCTAGTAAACCACACATGGACATAGATATACATGACAAAAGTTTTACAAGTATTTTCTATTTAAATACAAATAATGGATACAATCAAATTGTAGGAGGAGACAAAATAGAATCTATTCAAAATAGACTTGTTACTTTTCATACGAATACTCCTCATTTTGGAACTACACATACAGATACTGATTTTAGAATAGTATTAAAATTAGTCTACACTCTGTAATCAGACCCCTTTAATAACATAATATCATGTTGTATAATAGCATATGCCTTTAACAAACATACAAATAGCACCAGGCTTTAATAAACAAGTCACAGAGACCGGAGCAGAAGGTCAATGGACTGATGGAGATTTTGTAAGATTTAGATACGGTTCTCCTGAAAAAATTGGAGGTTGGGAGCAAATTACATCAGACACTTTAATTGGAGCTGTAAGAAAACAACTAGTATGGGCTGACTTAGATGGAAGAAGATATGCAGCTTTAGGAACTAATAAAGCTTTGTTGATTTATTATGAAGGTGCTTTTTATGATATCACACCTTTAGATACAGCAATAACAAGTTGTACTTTTAATACTTTAGAATCATCTGCAACTGTAACAGTAAATAAAACAACTCATGGTCTTGTAGCAGGAGATTTATTTACCTTTACATCTGTGACTCCTCCAAGTGGTGCGGGATATGTTGCATCAGATTTTGAAACAAATACTTTTGAAGTTATTACTTCAGCAGCTAACAGCTTTACAATCACAATGGCTAGTGCTGCATCTGCAACCACCTCAGCAAGTGGCGCTGCTACAGTAAACCCATATGTTAGACCAGGGCCACTTAATGCTACAGCAGGTTATGGTTGGGGAACGGGTACATGGGGACGAGGAACTTGGGGATCAGCTTCAACAACTAGTAATTTAATTATTGATCCTGCTTCATGGTCTATAGACAACTTCGGTCAAGTGATGATAGCTACAATAAAAAATGGAAAAACTTTTTCTTGGAACCCTATAAACTCAAATGCAAACGCTTTAACAACGAGAGCTGTTGTTGTAAGTGGCGCACCAACAAGATCGGTAATGTCTATTGTATCAGACAGAGATAGACATTTAATAGTGCTTGGAACAGAAACAACTGTGGGTAGCGGCACAACACAAGATAAAATGTTTATAAGATTTTCTGATCAAGAAAATTTATCCGAATATACACCTACATCGGTAAACACTGCCGGTACTTTTAGATTGGACTCTGGAGTAAAAATTGTAGGAGCTGCAAAAGGTAAAGATTATATTTTAGTTTTGACAGATACTTCTGCATACGTAATGCAGTTTGTTGGGCCACCTTTTACTTTTTCCATTAGACAAGTTGGAAGTAATTGTGGTTTAATTGGTCAACACGCTTTACATTATGTAAACGGAAGAGTTTGGTGGATGGGACAAGCAGGAGGTTTTTTTGTATTTGATGGAACAGTCAAATCAGTTCCATGTTTAGTTGAAGATTTTGTATTTACTAATACAGGAAATAATCCTGGAATTAACTTTAGCGCAGGAGAACAAGTGTATGCAGGTCTTAATCATCTATATGAAGAAATAAATTGGTTTTATCCAAAGAATAATTCTGAACAAATAGATAGAGTAGTAACATACAATTACACAGAGAACACCTGGACAACAGGTTCTTTGGCTAGAACTTCTTTTCATGATTCAACTTTATTTGACAATCCTTACGCTACCGAGTTCAATAGCACAGCGGTACCAACGTTTCCTACTATTCAAGGAGTTACAAACACAAACGGTGCTTCAACATACTATGCTCATGAAGTGGGTGTAAACCAAGTTGATAGTGTAGGTAATAAAACGGCCATACCTGCATTTATCCAATCAGGAGATTTTGACTTGTCTGTAGGTGGTGATGGAGAGTTTTTTATGAGCATGAGAAGGTTTATTCCTGATTTCAAAAGACTTGAGGGGAATGCTGAAATAACAATTAATTTAAGAAATTACCCAACAAGCACGGCATCGAGCTCACCTTTAGGACCATTTACAATAACAAACTCTACTGATAAAGTGGATACACGTGCTAGATCTAGATTTGCTAGTGTGAAGGTAGCTAACCTTTCAACAGATCAAAGTTGGAGATACGGTACTTTTAGAGCTGATGTACAACCGGATGGAATGAGAGGCTAATGGACCCTATAACACAAAGAATTTTAAATGAACAAAGAGCTATAACAGATGCTTCTAACTTTAGTGGTTATGAACCATCAAATACAGATGGTATTGCAGCTTTTAACAATGCACCCGTTAATGAAAATCTTATGAGTAACGATACTTTTATTCCATCAATAGATTTTAAATCAGTGGCAAAGAATGTTGGTAAAAACTTAGTAACTAATTATGCTGTAAAAAAAATAGGACTCGAAGGATTAAAAGCCAACGTGTTGAAATCAGTCCTTAGTGGAGGTCCCATGGTGGGTTTGAATAATCCCCTTACGGCAGCTTTTACTGTAGGATCTTTACTACCGGACGCGGCAAAAGGAATTGCTGGTGTGCTAAGAAACAATAGAGCACAAAAAGCTATTGAAAGAGATATTATGAGAGACCTGCAAGGAACAATAACTACAAGTAATCCAACCATAGCTAATATTCAACCTACTGCACAAGATACAGCAAGGGGTGGTGGTAATGTACCAGCATCACCAAGATCAACACCTGCTGCTGCTCCTACACAATCAAGGCATACGTCTGGAGCAGGCGGACTACATTCAGGCTACTAATAATGGCTAGGGTAGATATATTAATACCAGAACCAACTGCTGAGTATACGGAAGAAAACCAAAGACAAGTAACCCAGTCTTTACGAACGATGCAAGATAAGTTAAACACTTCTTATCAACAAGAACTTAAAAACGAACAAGATGCTTTTAATTATTTTTTATCATGACAATTAGATACAAAAATCAAGGTTTCAAACAAGCTAGCACAGGAAAGACCACGGTCTTTACATGCCCTAGTGATGCAACATGTATTGTAAAGAGCGTTTACTGTTCTAACAGTGATGCATCATCAGCTATTTTGGTGAATATGAATTTAGTTGATTCGTCTGACTCAAGTACAGAGTACGAATTTTTTAGAGATGATGTGGCTGCAAAAACACAAGTCAACGCTACACCTCAAGGTTTAAATTTAGAAGCTGGAGATTCAATAACAGTGCAAGCAGCAACAGGTAGTAATACTATTCAAGGTGCTATAAGTTATGCACAAATAGATAGATCACAGGAAAATGGCTAGAAAATTTAAAGATTTCGTTGAAAGACCGAAACCTAGGAAACGTCCTGGTCGCCATAAAAAAAGACTTAACAAAAATGAGAAAAGAGATTATAAACAATACAACAAACAAGGAAGAAAACAATGAGCGATATTGTAAAGATACCTGCAGAAGCTAAAGAGATTATTAAACACAAAAGAACAGGCCATGTGTATGCTACTAAAGCTGAGTTTGATGCTGATGTTGCTGACCCCAACACTGATACTTCTGTGGATGATTTTAGACAAGACCTTGAAATCAAGGTGACAAAAGTTTCTATGGGTGCTAAAACAAAAGAATAATGCAACCCCGAGGAGCCACTGAGCTACAATTTGAATTGCTTGAAAAGCATGTTCCAAAGGATTTGCTTGACCAAGTTCAAATATGCACTTCTATTCCAGGTAAAGTACCAATAGATCCAAATAAGCTAAACATACTTTGGCAAAAAAATTCTTACGATCAAGCAAATCTTTGTAATTGGTTTGCTGATCCCAATAACCATAAGCAGTATGATTGGTATGTTTTTAATAGTCATTGGAACTATGAAAAATTTAGATATTTTTTTCGTATACCTACCGAAAAATGCGTAGTTATAAAAAATGGTATTAATAATTTCCCTCAAAGAAAAGTTTATAAAAAAGGTGATCCGATAAAAATACTACACCATAATACTCCTTGGAGAGGTTTAAACGTTTTATTAGCAGCTATGCAATTAGTAAAAAATCCTAACATAACTTTAGATGTTTATAGTTCTGCTCAAGTATATGGTGATGCCTTCTCCAGCAAAAACGAAAAAGATTTTGAACCTTTATATGATCAAGCAAGACAAATGCCAAATGTAAATTATATCGGATACAAACCAAATGAATATATTTTAGAACATATAACGGATTATGATTTGTATGTTTACCCTAGTAATTTTGAAGAAACATTTTGTGCCTCTGCCTTAGAGGCGCTGGCTGCTGGTGTTCATGTAATAACTAATAATTTTGGTGCATTATATGAAACATGTGCTGAATGGCCAGTATATGTGAATTATGATTCAGACAACGAAAGCATGGCTAGAGATACTTCTGCAGCTATTGAAGTTGCTGCAACATATTTGCATGAACCATTTATACAAGAACATCTTGAGGAACAGCAAAAATTTTATAAACGATTTTATAATTGGACAAAAAAGGGATTAGAGTGGGAAAGTTTTTTACGTGGAGCTCTAAATGCAAGGAAATAAAACCTACATAAACGAAGATACTTATCAAACTTTAAAAGATGTTAAGGTAACACCATCAAATACAGAAGAAGTTAATCTTACTGAATATGAAAAACGTATAAAACCAATATGGATAAAGAACACCGGACAACGGAAAAGTAAAACATCTTTGTTTGTTGCAACACCTGTACACAGTGATTGTTCAATTCATTACGCACAAGGATTGTTGGAATTACAAAAATTGTGCATGGAAAAAAAGGTAGAAGTACAATTTCAACTATTGAAATCATCATTAGTAACACAAGGAAGAAACTTGTGTGTATCGGGGTTTATTGAATCTGGAATGACTCACATGTTGTTTGTTGATTCAGATATACTAATGAATGCAGAGTCTATTTTTAAAATGATAGACAGAGATAAAGATGTTATCTCAATTCCATATCCACTA
>Ga0181369_1000381_pt1 | contig 12485 bp, 15 predicted proteins | sample LowvirmetaG_8_FD_130088 | JGI IMG/M metagenome (GOLD analysis project Ga0181369, IMG submission 130088) | Marine viral communities from the Subarctic Pacific Ocean - Lowphox_04 viral metaG | ecosystem: Environmental > Aquatic > Marine > Oceanic | place: Subarctic Pacific Ocean | collected... | reverse complement strand
GACCTCTTTTAGTCTCTTTACATGCTTGCTGAACTATGGATGTTTTCCCTAATCCAGCCTGACCTACAATATAAGGCACGATCTTATCTGCATCTTGATGGTTATCTGCTAGACTATCGTTGTAATCTAGCACCGACACTAATGATGCCTTGGCATCTGACATTTTCATTATGTTCATTTTTCACTCCTATTATTAGTTGAACACGACAAGTTGCACACTACAATGCTATGTGCGAGTTGATGATAAGCTGATGATAAGTTTTTTAAAAAAATAAAAAAATATCTAAAGCAAATCCCCAAAAGGATGGAAAAGGTTCAAGTGAACCAAATCCATCCCCTAAAGGTTTTACTTTACTGCATCATCGCAAAAGGATTGTCTTGTAGATCATCTTGTGCATTAGGCATATCTTCAAGGCTCATATCATCTCCCATCAAATCATCTAAAGCTTGATCGGTTTCCTCTTGAATATTTACCTCTGCATCTTTTTTAGACTGAACCTCTACCTCGTTTTTGATGCGAGTCTTATGGGCAACCATGTTACCTATATAGAGCCTTCTAAACTCTGCAAAGTCTTCAGATGATAGACCACCTTTTATTCCTGATTCATCTTTTTTGAGTTCACCAAAAATTGTCCTGATCAAAGACTCTGCTTTGGAAAGGGGCTTGTTTGGGTCAAAAGCTTTTACAAGTTTAGACTCTGAGTCTACCTCATAATCTTTGGTCAGGATATCGCGTATAGCTGAAGGCGTTGCCTGAGTAGGCAATGTACCATCTTTTCTCATCTTGATAAAAGCCCATTGGGTCTTTTCTGCTTTCCTCTTAACTGAACCTTCAGACATACCTGAATCTAAAAGAGCAGTTTTTAAAACCTTCATATCACCTATAGAGATTTTTTTCTTAGAACTGGGGTAGCTTGCGAAAGCAGATAGTGTCTCACAGTAAATGCCAACTTGTGCATTTTGGATTCCACCATTAGCCTCTTTTCTATCTCCCTCAAAATTAGCGATATCTCTATTAAGAGTAGCAATGTTATCAATAGTAGATTTTTCGATTTGTAAGTTTAATTCTTTAGCCATTAGATCACTCCATTTATTTATATTAATTAATTTGTTATATATTATATATAGGTATTAATTCTGATATTTCAAGAGTAGTACAAAAAAAAAGTTGTATTTTTATTAATTAAAAAAAGTACAAGTGAACATAATTTGAGAGGATTAAAAATGACAAAGTTAAGACTAGTAAAAGGGAAAAGAAAAATGCGGCTCCAACTGACTGCCAAGCAGTCTAGATTTTTGGATTTAATATTAGGAATAGGAGTCGATAATCCCTTCACTTATACATCGGCATATAAGGATGCATATAGCTGTGAAAAGATGAGCGATGCGAATATAAGAAAAGAGGCTCACCTATTATTCCATAGCCCCAATTTCTCCCCATTTTATGAAGAGAGAAAACGTCAGATAGAGGAACAGAAGTTGACGCAATCGCTCGGACGAAGAGACAAAATAATTACAGCTTTGGAATCTGAAAGCAGAGATTTTGAAAATGGTAGTCCGACAAGCAGAGTCAGAGCACTAGAACTGCTAGGAAAGATCAGAGAGGTGAACCTATTTTCGAATAACCATGTAATAGAAGATGAATCTAAGTCTGCCGATCAGATTAAGAAGGAACTAGACGATAAGATACGATTACTGCTAGGAGAATAACCCCACCTACCCCCACCCCCCGATGACAAGCGACACGCTAGGCACGACATATGTATAGTAATCTGCATGAATAATACTATCGATTTCCTAAAACGCTTTAAGGTTAGTGAATGGGTTATCTTTAGTGTGTTGTTTTCTTATATTATGGAGAGGCTTATAGAAGGCGATATAGAGGGGTTACTTGTTTGGTGGCACTTGGTGTTGTATTTGGGGTCACTGCCCACTGAGTGACGCTTATTTGTTGGCTATGAGGCTATCTAGCTTCTGTTCTAGTCTTACTAGGTGTTCCACCACTCTATCGATGTCATCTTTATGGTCGTTCTTGTGAACGTATTGTTCTCGTGTTTTATTGAGGAGTATCTGAACTCTTGTGAGTTCATCACTTTGTGATTTGATATACCAGGCTATTGGTGCTATAACTAGAGTTAGTATAAAGTTCCAGAGTATTGGTAAGGTTATTTCCATTAACGGTATACCGTAAAAGAGTTTTATAGTTTAGGTATACCGTAAAGAGGTATACCCCATTATAACGGTATACCGTAAAGAGAGAAGGGTGTAAAGAGAAAAATGGCTAAAAGAAAATCAGGTGCATTAAAGACTGCAAAGTTTCCCCCACCCAGTCCCTTTAGGAATAAGCCGTACAGTTTAGGAGATATTGAGTTTAGGGCAGAGCTTGAGAATCGCTTTGGTATTAAAGACGACCCTGTTGCTCAACTAGCGATTAGAAGAATAGAGCAGCTCACTGGTGGTGACTATGGGCAGGCTATGAAATACATACTTCCTAGAAAAAAAGGTGTAGAAAAGTCTGATTCTGAAAAAAGGCTAGATAAAGTGTTAAAGGACGCAATAGGTGCTAGATCGGCTTCAGGTACAAATGTAAGAGGATTATATCTACCAACAGAAAAAGAAGCTAAATTTAAAGGTAGCTATTCAGGTCCTGTATCTAAAAGTAAAACTTTGCCAGAAATATTTGTTCAGCAGCCCAAAGTATATAAGCGAGAAGTTATAGAAGGTATGAGTAAAGGCGAGCCTGTGCGAACTGTGAGAAACATATTCTCAAAAGACGCTATTAACGAAGCAAATAAAAAGTTTCAAAAGTTTGAGCCAGGATATTTTGAAAGTTTATTGGAAAAGCTAGGAATAAAAGATGTAGACAGAAGTCTAGAAAGAAGAAGAGAAGAAGGCACAATGCCTACTAAAGAAGATATGGAAAAAGTAAAAGACATAACAAACTTTGAAAGAACCACTCGACATGAGCTTACCCATTATGGTTTAGATTTGTTAAGAGCTTTAGGATATAAATTGCCGTCCTATACTGAGTACGATGATCCTGAAACAAAAAACATTAACGAGGCTCTTGAAAGAGAAGAGCGTTATGTAAGTATGTTAGATGACTTGATAAAGATGCCAGGATATAAAGACCCAGACGCAGATTATGGTAAGTTCGGAGAAAAGATAAGATCAAGTATAGAGAACTCTGCTCGTGATGCTCTTAAAAAAGAACGTGGGTACAGACAAGGAGGTTTAGTTGCCATGCTAAAGAGTTTTAAATGAGTGAGTACAAAAAGTATCATTCATCTAAAAAGATGAAGCAGGAACGAGCCTTGAGAAATAAAAACAGAAGGGCAGCCCTGAAGAAAGGAACCGTAAAGAAGGGTGACAAAAAACATATCGATCATCGTGATGGAAACCCAAGAAACAACAAGAAGACAAACCTAAGAGTTGTATCTGCTAGGCGAAACAGAAAGAAACAATGAACCTAGAGCTAAAAGATATCAAAGGTAAGCTATCCACCCTACCCACGGATCAGCAAAAGGAACTCTTAAAACTTTTAGAATCATACGAAGAAGCCAAAAATAAAGAAGACTCAAAAACAGACTTCTTAACATTTGTTAAAATGATGTGGTCATCCTTTATAGGAGGACCCCACCATCAGGTTATGGCTGAAGCATTTGAGAAAGTTGCTCGTGGTGAACTAAAAAGATTAATAATAAATATGCCACCCCGTCATACTAAGTCAGAATTTGCATCGTATCTTTTCCCTGCATGGTTTTTGGGGCAGTACCCAGATAAGAAGGTGATCCAAACAGCCCACACAGCAGAGTTGGCAGTTGGCTTTGGTAGAAAGGTGCGTAACCTTATACAGTCAGAAGACTATCAAAAGGTTTTCCAAGGCATAGAACTCTCAACAGACAGTAAAGCAGCAGGTAGATGGAACACAAACAAGCGTGGTGACTACTTCGCTATTGGTGTTGGTGGTGCTGTAACAGGTAAAGGTGCGGATATTCTTATAATTGATGACCCACATTCGGAACAGGAGGCTCAATTAGGGCAGTACAACCCCGATGTATACGACAAAGTATACGAATGGTTCACATCAGGTCCTCGTCAGCGTCTACAGCCTGGAGGTGCGATCATACTTGTGATGACTAGATGGTCGAAACGTGACCTAACAGGTCAGTTACTGAAGGTTATGCAGGAAAGAGAGGGTGCAGATGAGTGGGAACTAATACAATTACCTGCGATTATGCCTTCTGGTAACCCTTTATGGGGTGAATTTTGGAGTTTACCCGAACTAGACAGCCTAAAAGCGGAACTTCCTGTATCAAAATGGAACGCACAGTACCAACAAGACCCCACATCGGAAGAAGGAGCGTTAATTAAGCGTGAATGGTGGAACGAATGGGACGAATCAGAGCTGCCACCATGCGAATGCATCATTCAGTCATGGGATACAGCGTTTTTAAAGACAGAACGGAGCGATTATAGTGCCTGCACCACATGGGGAGTGTTCTATCACCATCAAGATGTAGATCAAAGCCGCCCTCACCTGATTCTTTTAGATGCATTCAAGGAAAAACTAGAGTTTCCAGAGCTAAAACGTGCTGCCTACGATAAATACTGGGAGTTTGAACCAGATCAGATGATAGTAGAAGCAAAAGCCTCTGGTGCTCCTTTGGTATTTGAGCTTCGGCAGATGGGAATACCCGTTACAGACTTCACACCCACTAGGGGAAACGATAAAATTGCTAGGGTCAACGCAGTTACAGACTTGTTTTCTAGTGGCAGTATATGGTACTATCCATCAAGGTGGGCAGATGAGGTTATTGAAGAATGTGCCTCTTTTCCCACAGGTGAGAATGACGACCTTGTAGATAGTACGACACAAGCCCTGCTAAGATTTCGTCAAGGGGGTTGGGTTAGAGCAGAAAAAGATGATTGGGATGACGAACCAAAATACAAAAGACCAGTGGAGTATTATTGATGGCTGAAAAAAATATAAGAAAAAAAATACTTAAACTTAGAGATACGGTTAAGAGTTCAACCAGTCCAATAACAAAATCTAAAGCAGATAAACAACTATCGAGAGCAACAAAAAAGTTAGACAAAAGAATGAATGTCGGTTTGTTTGGTCTAGGAACTAGAGAAAGAATTAAAAAAAATAGAGAAGAGTTTTTAAGAGGTGAAAGCCCAAAAAACATTTCTGATCGTATGTTCAAAAGAGGAAAGAAAAAACCTATAAAGCCTGGATTTGTTGGTAGAAAATCAGAAGAAATGAGAAGGGCTGTTCAAAAACAAAGAAGAATGAGTAAAATGCGTGGTGGTGGTATAGCCAGATCAGGTTCAGCAAGTTTATCAGGATATAAAGTGAGATGACAATATCTAGAGCCAGTATGAAATCACAACTGGTTAGAGGTAAGAAGAAGTTTGTAAAACCTAAGAAGAAAAAGTATAAGAAAAAAAATAATAGACTCAAATAGTAACATGGTATTAATCTAAACAAAACTACAGGGGTACATTTCTATGACAGAGGCAGAAAAAAGAAGAAAAGAAATTCGTGAGGCTTTAGCTAGGTCTAAAAAAACTGGAGGCACAGGTTTCACTAAGAAAGAAAGACCAGGTCTAGGTATGATCGTAGGCAATCAAGTAACGACAGATGCTAGTGGAAACGTAAAAATAAAAAGACCTGCACAGGCTAAAAAAGAGGCAGCAAAAAAACCTAGCAGTGTACCAAACCTAAGAAAAGATAGAAATAAATTAAACGTAACCACTCCTGCTTTGGGTGCAACGACTAATAAAAAAAGCAAGGCTCCAGATCAAGTTAAGAATAAACCCCCTAAGAAAACAGACCCACTTGCAGGTAAGCCAAGAAGCATAGCGGCTGCTAAAAGAGCAGGTCAGTTATATTTCTTTGATAAAAATGGTGTTAAAAAACTAGCTGTTACCAAGTCTGATTTAGACAAAACAGGGTTAACTCTAAAGCAGTATGCAAATAAATTTGCCCCTAAAAAAGTAACGAAGAAAGAAGCAGAAAAATTTAAAATCAGAAAAGCTGGAGGCGGAATGATGAAGAAAAAAGGTTACGCAGGTGGCGGAAAAATGAAGAAGAAAGGCATGGCAGCAGGTGGCAAAATGAAGAAGAAGATGACTGCCAAGGGTGGCGGTATGATGAAAAAGAAGATGATGGCTATGGGTGGTGCTATGAAGAAAAAGGGCTACGCTGTAGGAGGTGCTATGAAGAAGAAAGGCATGAAGAAGGGCGGTAAGACCATGAAGATGAGAGGCGGAGGTCTAGCCACTAGAGGCACAAACTTCTCTATTAAATAATGGTAGTAGATAAAAACCTAGAACCCTTTGAGGTAGAAGAAGGGGGAAACCCTGAAGAGTCTGAACTAAAAGTTGAGATAGTCAATCCAGACGCTGTGTCTATTGGCACAGATGATGGTGGCATGGTCATAGACTTTGAGGGAAGTGCCACAGAGGAACTGGTAGGACCAGACCATAATTCAAACCTAGCTGAGTTCATAGAGGACAGTGATCTAGAAGAGATGGCATCTGAGCTTGTAGAGGACTTTGATTCAGATAGAACGTCTAGAAAAGAATGGTCGAGATCATACGTTAAGGGTCTTGATCTTCTTGGTATGAAGATAGAAGAAAGAACCCAACCTTGGGAGGGTGCTTCAGGAGTGTTTCACCCTTTACTATCAGAAGCTATTGTTAGGTTCCAAGCACAGGCTATGGGAGAGATATTTCCAGCAGCAGGACCTGTAAGAACAAAGGTTGTAGGAAAACAAACAAAAGAAAAGAACGAGCAGTCAAAGCGTGTAGAGCATGAAATGAATTACATGCTTACAGAGGAAATGACAGAGTATCGGGACGAAATGGAGCAGATGTTGTTTAGATTACCTTTGGCAGGCTCTGCGTTCAAGAAGGTATACTACGATCCTATTATGGAACGACCATGCTCTATGTTTGTACCTGCTGAAGACTTTGTGGTGTCATACGGAGCGTCTGATCTAATGTCATGCTCTAGATATACCCATGTAATGAAGAAAACAGAAAACCAGATAAAAGAGCTACAGGTTAATGGATTTTACAGAGATATTGAGCTACCAGACCCATCTAGAGATGACACAGACATACAGGATAAATATGATGAGATGGAAGGTAGTGACACTGTGTATGACGAAGACGATAGATACACAATACTAGAGATGCATGTCGATCTTGATATGCCAGAACCATTTGAGGACAAAGATGGTCTAGCAAGACCATTCATAGTTACAATAGATAAATCATCTAGAACAATATTATCCATCAGAAAAAACTGGTATGAAAGCGATGAGAAAAAAAATAAACGACAGCATTTTGTTCACTATAGATATCTTCCTAGCCTTGGGTTTTATGGTACAGGACTTATTCATCTTATTGGTGGGTTGGCTAAATCGGCTACGTCCATACTGCGTCAGCTTATCGATGCAGGTACTCTATCGAACTTACCTGCTGGTCTTAAAGCTCGTGGTCTTAGGATTAAAGGGGATGATTCGCCTCTCATGCCTGGTGAGTTCAGGGATGTCGATGTCCCTGGTGGTGCGATACGAGATTCCATTACGTTTATACCTTATAAAGAACCATCCTCAGTATTGTACCAGTTGTTGGGAAATATTGTCGAAGAGGGAAGAAGAATTGGGTCGATAGCTGATGTTCAGGTAGGCAACATGAATCCTAACGCTCCAGTGGGTACAACACTAGCGTTACTAGAAAGATCGATGAAAGTTATGTCTGGTGTTCAGTCCAGACTACACGCTGCTCTAAAGAAAGAACTTAGGATATTAGCAAAGTGCATACATGACTTCATCCCCTCAGAATATGCTTATGAGATAGAAGGGGAGTTCTCAAGAACACAAGACTTTGATGGCAGGGTGGACGTAATACCTGTATCAGACCCAAACGCTTCTACAATGGCACAGAGAGTAACGCAGTATCAGTCAGCTCTACAATTAGCTCAACAGGCTCCCCAGTTATACGATATGGGTAAATTGCATCGTCAGATGCTAGAAGTTCTAGGAATACAAGATGCTGACAGCATCATAAAGCTACCTGAAGACATAAAACCAAAAGACCCTGTAGCCGAAAATATGGCTATAATGAAACAAGAACCTGTCAAGGCGTTTAAGTATCAAGACCATGAAGCTCACATTGCTGTACATACTGCTGCTGCTCAAGACCCGAAGATACAGCAAATCATAGGTCAGTCGCCATTTGCGTCAGCTATACAGAATGCCTTGGCGGCTCACATTACTGAACATGTAGCTTTTCAGTACAGAGCAGAGATAGAGCAGCAACTAGGCGTTCCAATGCCAGATGAAGACAAACCATTACCAGATAGTGTAGAGGAAGAGCTTTCAAGGATTACAGCTAAAGCAGCTTCTGCTGTATTGGAAAAGAGCAAGAAAGAAGTAGCAGAGCAAGAAGCATTAGCAAAACAACAAGACCCATTAACAGTAATACAACAAAAGGAAATGGCTCTAAAAGAAGCTGAGTTTGCCCATAAGAAAGAAATGGACTTGGCTAAATTACAGGTAACCGCAAAGGCAAAAGAAAAAGATCAAGAGATCGAAGTTGCTAAAGTGGCAGTTAAGGCTGTTCAGGATAAAGAAAAATCTACCATAGAAGAAAGAAAGCAAGGCTTACAAGAAGGCATAGATTTAGCTAGAGAGTTTTTAGATGAGTAGTGAAAGTATCTACGCACCACTTCTTAAAAAAATTTTAGATTATAAAGAAAACCTGAAAGATCATATTTCTACAGGTGGTGCTAAAAGCATGGAAGATTATAATTTATTAGTAGGTGAGTTTAAATGTCTCGAAAAAATACAAGAAGATATACTTGACATAGAACAAAGATTTATTAATGATTAAAAAAGTTCAAGTGAACTTTTCGTATTAACGCAAGGAACTGTGATCCTTAATCACTGCATGAGGTAAAAATGTATCAAGCTGTAAAGAAAGAAGAAGACCCAAAAGTCGCTTCTAAAATGCCCGAACCAAAGGGCTACAAACTTTTAATATCCCCAGTAGAAGTAGATGAGAAAACCGAAGGTGGTGTTTATATGCCTGACTCTTTAAGAGAGTCGGAAGGTATAGCATCAATAATAGGTTTTGTTGTGAGTTTGGGTCCTGACGCATACAAGGATGAAGATAAGTTTCCAACTGGTCCTTGGTGTAAAAAAGGTGACTTTGTAATATTCAGGTCATACTCAGGAACTCGTTTTAAAATTCATAACCAAGAGTTTAGAATAATTAATGATGACACAGTGGAAGCTGTTGTCGATGACCCTAGAGGATATAAAAGAATATGAACGATACAGCAGAAAAATTACAAGAAGACTTTGGTGAAGATCAGATTGTTGATTCAAAGCAAGAAGATAGTTTAAATGAAGAAGACTTCGATGTAGAGATAGTAGATGACACACCAGAAGAAGATCGTGTCCCAAAAAGAAATGTCGATACTACTGAGCAAACAGATCAAGATTCAGAAGAAGAAATAAAAAACTATGGCGATAATGTTCAGAAAAGAATATCGAAACTAAAGTATGACTATCACGAAGAAAGACGAGCAAAAGAGGAAGCCACAAGACTTCAGGAAGAGGCTCTTAGATATGCGGAGAATCTAAAGAAAGACAACGAAAATCTTAGAAAAACGCTGGCTGATGGCGAATCAATGCTCATTGACCAAGCTAAAGGTAGGGTAGGAGCAGAGCTTGATAAAGCTAAGAAAGACTACAAAGAAGCTTATGAGTCTGGTGATCCTGATAAATTAATAGAAGCCCAAGAAAAAATGTCTAGGCTTCAGAATGAGCAGTTTCGTGTAGACGAATATCAACCCCAACCTCATGTAGCAGAAAAGCAACAGCCTGCCAAACCCCAGCAACCAAGGCTTTCTCAGATAGATTTAGAGTGGCAAAAAAGCAACCCGTGGTTCGAAAAAGACACAATAATGCGTGGCACTGCTATGGGATTACATGAAGAAGTAAAGCAAAAAGGTATTGTGCCAGGAAGCGAACAGTATTATAAAGAGATAGATGAGGGAATGAGAAAAATATTCCCCGAAAAGTTTGAGGTTCAGCAAGAAGCACCTGAACGCCAAAACGGAACCGTGGTCGCCCCCGTTGAAAGAAGCGGAAAAAAATCACGCACAGTGCGTCTAACAAGAACCCAAGTGGCACTCGCAAAGCGGCTTGGACTCAGCAATGAGCAGTATGCAGCGCAGTTAATGAAGGAACAATCAAATGGCTGATAGAGAACCAAGAGACACGCAAAATCGTGAAAAGCAGACTCGCAAAAAGCAGTGGGAGAGACCCACACTTTTGCCGACACCTACTCCAAGGGAAGGCGTTGAATTTCGTTGGATTAGAACGGCAGTACAGGGTCAATCTGATACGCCAAACGTATCTGCAAAATTTCGTGAAGGATGGACTCCAGTGTTAGCCAAGGATCACCCAGAGTTGCAAGTAATGACGGATATCGACTCAAGATGGTCTGAAAATATAGAGGTTGGTGGGTTACTTTTATGTAGCAACGCAACCGAAACAGTAGAGAGCCGTAAGGAATATCATAGAGAGCAGTCTGCAAGACAGCTTGAAAGTGTTGATAATTCTTACATGAAAACTAATGACCCTCGGATGCCCGTTCTAAGACCAGAGCGAAGCACCCGAACAACTTAATGGAGGTAGACACATGTCTAGCGCATCTGCTCCTTTTGGTTTACGTCCCGTAGGAACGTTAGGTGGCGAATACACTGGTGGTTTTCGTCAATACCCTATCTTATCCTCGTACTCCACAAGGATTTGTTACGGAGATGTCGTCAAGTTAAATGACGATGGCTCCACAACCACAGTTCAAAAAGATACAGGCACAAGCGCAGCTACGCCAATCGGTATTTTTCTTGGATGTCGTTTCATCGATGTAAGCACCAATCAGCTTACATTTTCACAACAATGGTCAGGCGCAGCTCATACCAGTGGTATGGCTTATGTTGCTGACGATCCAAACATTCTGTTTGCTGTACAAGCAGACGGAACAGTTAATGATGATGATCTTGGTGCTAACGTAGAGTTAGAACAAACAGCATCAAGCTCAACGTTTGGTATCTCTCGTGTTAGTATTGATATTAGCACAACAGCAGTTACAGCAGCTTTACCAGTAAGGATTGTTGATTTTCTCGGAGGTCACGATGGTGATGAAAGAGGATCAAGCTTTCCTATAATGCTTTGTAAATTCAACACAGGTCATCAATTAGGTGTCGGTGTTGTCTCTGGCAACGCACCAGGAGGTGGTTAATCATGGCAGTTATGAGTAGAGCAAATCTCTTAAAAGAGTTACTCCCAGGCTTAAACGCATTGTTTGGGTTAGAGTATGACGGCTATGAAAACGAACATGCTGAGATTTATGAAACTGAAAACTCCGATAGAAGTTTTGAGGAAGAAGTAAAGCTTAGTGGGTTCGGTGCAGCTCCAGTGAAGCAAGAAGGTGCATCCATCTCTTACGATGTAGCACAAGAGTCATTCACTGCTCGTTTTAATCACGAGACAGTGGCTATGGGTTTCTCTATTACAGAGGAAGCTATGGAAGACAATTTGTATGACAGTCTATCAGCACGTTATACAAAAGCACTTGCTAGAGCTATGGCTTACACAAAGCAAACAAAGGCAGCGTCACTTCTAAACACTGGTTTTGATACATTCACCTCTGGTGATGGAGCTTTCCTATTTAGTGCTTCCCACGGTACAGTGGCAGGTGGTAACAATAGGAACCAACCATCAGTAGCGGCTGACCTCAACGAAACATCTTTGGAGCAAGCAGTGATTGACATTGCGGCTTTCGTAGATGAAAGAGGTCTATTGATTGCAGCAAAGCCAAGGAAGTTGATCGTTCCACCTGCATTGATGTTTACGGCAACTAGATTGCTACAAACAGATTTGAGAGTGGGAACTTCTGACAATGATCTAAACGCTATCAAGACCAATGGGTCTATCCCAGAGGGCTATAGAGTTAATCATTACCTAACAGATAGTGATGCTTTCTTTATAATCACAGATGTTCCAAACGGAATGAAGCATTTCGTTAGAACTCCTATGGCTACTGGCATGGACGGTGACTTCAATACTGGAAACGTAAGATACAAAGCAAGAGAGAGATACTCTTTCGGTGTATCTGATCCACTTGGAGTATATGGTTCAACAGGAGCCGCTTAAACTAGCTAATATGTGGGGCAGTAATAAAATACTGCCCTTCATTTACCTTGACAGCGTAAGCTGACATTTGCCAAGACAAGGAGATTAATATGGGCAATACAACATTTTCAGGTCCAGTCAGAACAACTGGTGGATTTAAAACAATCAATAAAAGTAGCACCACAGGTGCAATTACAGAGACAGGTTTTTCTGTAAACTCAACAGGTCAACTCATTTCTATGGGTACTAGAAAGATACAGT
>Ga0181369_1000378_pt1 | contig 12521 bp, 16 predicted proteins | sample LowvirmetaG_8_FD_130088 | JGI IMG/M metagenome (GOLD analysis project Ga0181369, IMG submission 130088) | Marine viral communities from the Subarctic Pacific Ocean - Lowphox_04 viral metaG | ecosystem: Environmental > Aquatic > Marine > Oceanic | place: Subarctic Pacific Ocean | collected... | reverse complement strand
GTTACACCATTAGTTCCTGCTTCACCAGTATCACCTTTGGGACCAGTTACACCATTAGTTCCTGCTTCACCAGTATCACCTTTGGTTCCTGCTTCACCAGTATCACCTTTGGGACCAGTTACACCATTAGTTCCTGCTTCACCAGTATCACCTTTAGGTCCAGTTACACCATTGGTTCCTGCTTCACCAGTATCACCTTTGGGACCAGATCCTCCACTTATTGAAACAGCACCAGTTAATCCATTAATACTACTCACACCAACAACATCGCCAGTCAATCCATTAAAAGAAGTAACCCCACCAGGCTCTATAGTAACAGCACCAGTTTGTCCGTTAACAGAAGAAACATAATCATCAAATACAACGTCTCCAGTTTCACCATTCCACGATGTAACTACAGTTCCTGCTGTTGTTCCGTCAGAGAATTCAAAGAATTCAGTAGCGAAAGATTGAGCAGTTCTTTGAATATTTTCGTCAACGAAAACCGTAACAAAGATTTTCTTTCCGCTTCCTGCACTAGATGCTGGAAGAATTCTTGTTGGTGTAAAGTTAAATTTTGTTCCATCATATGTTACTGAATTAAAACCAAAAACTCTGGGAGTTATGCTATCACCAAATCTAATCTCAACTCTACCACTAGTACCAGAACTTGCTGCCGATGATAATAGGTCTCTATTATCAGCACCAGAATTATCAGTTTTGAATATAGAAACCAATTGATCACCTGAAGTATTATGAAAAAAGTCACCATCAGATGCGGCGTTTCCTACAATGTCGTTTGAAGTGTAAATATATTCTGATGATCCAAGAGTAGCACCAAGTCCTATTGGACCTTGCTGTCCACGTTCTCCGGGTTCTCCCTGATCACCCTGATCTCCTCTTGGACCTTGGGGACCAACACCAGACGCTTGTAGAATTTTTACGATATTTGGCGTGTTCTGATTACCATTAGAACGAACTAACCCACCCACACCAACATGAGAGGGATCACCAGACTTACTTGTAATAATTCTAATTTGCGGCATTAGCGTGTTACCTCGGGTCTAACTTCAAACCTACCTTGAACAATACGACTGACTGTATCACCAGCGATCAGTTCAACATCATAAACATGTTTTCCGTGTGGGATATTCTGCATCGTAAAGGAATCAAGACTAATAAACACACCACCTGTTGTTCCATTGGTTCCAGTTAATCCTGCATTAGAGGCATTCAACAACATATTTCCTGTTCCAGCAACACCTGTATCTGTACTTGGATTAAAAGATCCAGTAGTCCCTCCGCCAGTAATACCACCACCAGCGGTGTTTCCAGAACAACTTATCAAAACTTCATCAGAAAAAGCAGATCTTCTGACCTGCATTCTTCCTGTATAATCTTTGAGATCAATAACAGTGCCATCGTTTTCCTCGTATGTAAAGAAAAGAACATAGTTTGCACCTTGATCTGCTAAAATATTAAACTGTCCAGCAGCCATATATTTCTCCTATTCATAGGTATATATGCTTCTTACGATCGTGCTTTTTTCTTCTTTTTATATGTTTTCTTCTGGACTTGAGGGACTTGAGGGACTTGCTGTTTCTGTTGCTTCTCCCATGCAGCCTTCTGCTTCTTAATCTCATCCATTTTAGTTTGATAATGACCCATATTATCCTTGATACGCTTCAACTCAGTTGAGGGGAAGTTGTTTTCTTGAAGCAATCTCTTACTTGCTTCATAACCCTCCTCAAACCTAAACATGAAAAACGCAGTGGCGGCAAGTTCATCTAACGCTCTCCACTTATAGCAGTCCTCTGAGACGAAAAGAATATCCTGAGCAGGAACTGGTAAGTCTATTGCTGCTTTTGCGTATAGATACGCAGTTCTTGGACGATTATTTAAACGATATAATCTAGAAAGTTCAACTAGAGGTTCAGCACGAATAGGACGGAACTCATATGCTTGTCTTAGAAGTTCCGTTACTTCATGAAATGGCTTCTCTTGAACACCAACAATCATAGCCATTCTAAACAGAGAGTAAAAACATTCCTCTTCCCATCCACCCATTTCAAATCTTTTCTTATAAGCCTCGTAAGACTTATCCCATTGTTGAGAATCAAAATAAGATTGTGCTAGGTAGAATTGATAGCGATCATTATTTGGTTCGTAGTTTGGATCATCTTTGTTAGTTAGTGCTGATAGAAGAACTTCTGCATCTCGACTATACTTTTCCTTTGGTGTGATCCCTACGTTACGATTACCCTCAGTTCTAGCAACAACAAAGTAGTTACCATTAATCTTGTCTACTCTAATATTTTCTCTAGGAATATCATCAGTAACAGCATATTCATGAAGCACGCCTTTATAGTGCCACCCCATACCCAACTTGAAGATTTGATTCCTCCACCACATAAACTCAGGCTTACCCAAGCGAAGTGAATATGAATGTGCATCCATTTTATTTGGGTATCTGAAATCACCTTTGATGTAATCATCAGCATCAATCATCCAAGCGTATTCAGCATCACTATTTTCTGCATTCTTTAATGATTCTGTTCTAGAAGGACCAAAACCTTTCCAGTCAGACTGATGAACAGTGCCAGGAACACCTAATTCATCCATTATCTTCTTGATAAGATCCTGTGTTCCATCTGTAGAACCAGTATCAGTAATATCGTATCGATCAACATACTTTGCCATAGATCGAAGACACTCTTCGATGATATGAGTCTCATCTTTTACGATCATACACAGGGTAACTTTAGGGCGCGGCATAATATCTCCATAATTTTAATTGCTGATTCACCATCTCCGAAAGGACAAGGCTTGTCTAGTATGTAGTCGTTTTTAATCAAGTCAACCAGATCAGAAAGATCCTCTGGTTTCTCACAAAGAACACCATGATGTTCCAATACCTCTGGTCGTTCTGTTGTCTCTCGGCAGATAATAATTTTCTTGTTGAAGAACGACCCCTCTTCCTGTAGTCCCCCACTATCTGTAATCAGAAACTTACAGTTTGCAATTCGCTCAACCATCTTGTCATGAGACAAAGGATCAATCACATTTACATTCTTCAGTTTATCTACGGCAGTCATAACAACAGGATTGGGATGTCGAATCACTGTGACGTTTTCATCTAGACTGTCCAGTTCTCTCATCCAGTCGTCGATGATGTGGTGGTTCTCTCGGCGATGAATAGTCACAAGAACCTCATCACCATAAGATGGTTCGGTATCGACTAAGTTATCGAGGACAGTGTTTCCTACGACATGAATCTCACCACCAACAGAATCACGAAGCAAATGAGTCTTTGCGATCTTAGTAGGACAGAGATGAATGTCGGTGATGCGAGAGAGCATCTGTCGGTATCCCTCTTCGGGGTATGGGTGTTCGAGATCGTAAGTTCGCAGTCCTGCCTCTAGATGAATCACGGGAACCTTGTGGTTGAAGGCAGACAGACCAACTGCAAGACAGGTCGCAGTATCACCCTGCACCAGAACGGCACTCACTCCATTAAAGTCCATGTTATTCATTACAGAAGAGAAAATCGAATCTAGACGATTGGTTCCTTCTTCGATCTTCAACTTATCATGAAACCAACCACCAGAAATATCTGCATGTTGTCCAGTGAACAAGACTCGGTAGGGAATCTTACCCTCGAAGGCTTTGATCAGGGGTTTAATTTTTATCCACTCAGGACGAGTGCCATAACAAAGTAAAATCATTTTTTATAAACCCCAAGATCAGAAATTACTTCTGGCAATTCTTCAACAAATGGAACCGCTTCTCTCCATCCATGAGGTTGAACAGGGTGTAAGTTTTTCATTTCGGGGGTCCATTTCATCCAGACATTCTCATACCATCTATCTACATCAAAATCGTGATGATGAGCCCATGTCTTTACTTTTCTATACATCTCTTCATCACTCAATACATTAGACATATGATAACAAATAGTAGAATGAATGTCAAACACTCTTCCTATTTTTGTGGCTCTCTTATTCACAAACTCGGAGTTTGTTTTTAGATTTATACAAGCATACAGGTAACCAGTAACAAAATTCCCTTCGGAGGATGTAAGTATATTAACGTCCTTCCAAAAAGTGTAACAAGGACATCTGTATGTGTCGTATGATGGATTTTTAACTATGGATCGTTTCATTTCTTCGAATCCGTCGTGAAAATAAAATTCATCCGCGTCCTGTATAAAAAGAAAATCAATTCCATCCTCTTTTGCTTTACTCGAACAAGCATTTCTCTGTTCTTCTTCTGTATCCCACTCTCCAGAAATCAACTCCACCTTATCCATATAAGGTTCAAGAAAATCCAAATTGGTTTCTGTCCTGAACAATTCCTTTGATTCCTTGTTGTAGGACCAAGGTAGTTCTGAATATGATAAATAGATCTTATCGACATGAGGATAAGCATTTTTTATATTTCTTTCTATCCATTTATCTTGTCCGAAACAAAGAACGTGAGTTGCAAATTTAATTTCTTCATTCATATGAACCTCTTTTCGATTCTATGTGGTAGTAACCCATCTCATTCTCTCCATAATAATTTGAAGTGAAATCAAAAGTAAATATATTACTAGTGAAATTTTTAATATACTCACCAAACAATAGTTCGGGGCATTCACTATTAACGTCATCTAACGGCAAGGTGTCTATTGAATTGTGAGTGTAGTCTTTTACTATTTGAGTTGCTAAACTCCTTTTCATGATAAAGGACTCCATCATGATGTATGATGTGTATGGTGGGATATTGTATCTCCTTCCAACAAAATCATAATCTCGCATTAAATCCAAAGACCTTTTAAACTTTTCATTGTTTTGAAGATAGATGTCATCGTGACTAAAAACTATTAGATCGTGATTTGATTCAGAACCAAGAACCAGTGCGCCCATGACTGCATTCATACAACCTAATTTATGTCCTTTATTCTCACCGAAATAAAATGTTTGTATATTGTCCTCTTCTATTTTGACATCACTATTATAGACAACACAAAAAGAAGAATCTGGGTAATATTCCATTTCCTTTTTGCAAGTCTCTACAACCAATTTTGGTTTTTTCCATGTGTTATGAACAAAAAACATCAGTTACTTTCATTTTTTATTTCCTCTCATTGCCATGGGTAATATTTCAGAATCTTCACTTATCTCTTCTATTTGAAAATCAGTATTCGGATTAAAAGGATACTTTTTATTTTCGATTGCATCCTCCAGTAAATCTCGTTTAGCACAGAATCTATACTGAGGATGTCCATATGTTTCTAACTTATACAACATAGCATCTACATCCATACACCAAGAAAAATGACAACCAACATATTCATCAGTAAGTTCCCCTTTATCACTCCAGTTGTTTGCATAATATCTCCAGTTTTTTGGATATTTGGGGTGAATTCTACCATACTTTGTTGCAAGGCCAACAGTAATATCTAAATTCTTCCATAAGTATGTTTTCTTATAAAAGAACTGGCGCATCTTCAACCTGACAACATCTTTATCATTTACCTCATCTAAAATATAAGGAAGTTTTCTTCTGTCGATAATTTCATCTGCATCTACCGATATGATAATATCATCGTCTTTAAAGTCATATAATTTAGTAAACCAACTACGCATAATTGGTTCATTAATATTTTGTATACTGAATTCATCGTTGTATGCTCTTTTAGTGACATCGTAAACATCACATGCATGATAATCTAGTTTATCGCGGAGATGTTCTGGAATCTGATCCTTCAGATCTAAGAACTGATATTCCCTCTTGACTCCAGTATGATTGATGTTGAACTCACAGACAATCATCTTGTCAATGTGATCATAACATTCTTCCAAGTTAGCAATAATGAACTCAATTTCATGTGGAACATACATGTAAGTATTTAAATATATCATTTAGTTAATCCTAATAAGTGCGTAAGAAAAGTTTGGGTGGATTTTTTTATCCTCAACATGAGTCATCACATCATAGTCAAAGATTTCTTTTGCTCTATCCAAAAAATCATAATGATTCACATCATCAATCATAACATAACAGGGACTCTTTAATTTACCAACCAAATGAGGAAACGCAAGACTTCTACCATTTCCGCTTGGACCATCAAGTATAACTAAATCGATATCATTTGGTAAATCTTCTTCATCCAAATCGTAAAAACAATTCTTTACACGGAAATTATTCTTTTCGTGTTGAGCATTTGAAAACAAATCTCTACTTATTTTTTTATCCTTAAACGTTTTATCAAACGCTTCATCATCACATGACACAAGATCTCTGATTATCGATGAATCAAAGGCATAAACATCGTTGTGATCGAAAGAGGTCACGGTGTAATCTAAATTATGGGTGTTTCTTATTTCGTTTAAAAATCTGGTAGATTGACCAGAACCAAACTCAACTATTGTTTTTATATTTTCATTTAATAATATAGTTTCGAGTTCTCTTAATTGAGAACCATGTAATCCCATTCCATTGATCCAATAAGAATCATAATTCATTATAGCAATTCCAACCTTTCTTTATCCAATGTTCATATAGTTTTTTTCGTGTCTCTGTATGTTCACCTCTTTTGTAAGATGCGTGTTCGTCGGTCCCTAGTAGTTGCTGCTTTAGATCACCCCAAGCCATTTGATCCTCTCTTGACTGTCGTGGGAAGTAAGAATCTATATCACCGTAAACCTTTGCAGAGGCACACAACTGAATGTCTTCTCCGTTTTCAAAAGTGACAGCGGGATCTCTCCACATATAATGAATCCACTCTGTCCTAAAGAACCAACAATGTCCTACAATGTCAACCTGCAAATCGTCCTCATTATACCCGCAGCAGTCACAGTCACCTTTGTTGGTATAGTTTCTTCCGTTAGCGCCGACAATGCAATTTCTTTTCTTTGAAACTTCCAGACAATGTTCCAACCATTTTGGATTCGGAATGGTATCGTCATCAAAAATTGCAGTGTACTTTGAAGTGAAAAGTAATGGGAGTGTGAACCTACCATGAAACTTGAAGTTCATATCCTTAGAATGAACATGCTTAAAATTATATTTACTCTTCAGGTGAGAGATGTCAACATGAGATTCATTCTGATAAACATACACATCAGATATGTTTGCCGTTTGCTTGCTTATCGCCTCAAGTTGTTCTTCTAGGTTATCTCTTTTCCATACCGTAAGAATCACGTTAATCATTTTATAGTATCCACAATAGTTTTGGTCACATTGAATGCACCCTCTGGTGATGCGTTCCTATTATACCAGTCCTGTCCCGCATCGTGCATGTCTTGCCACTGACTCTCACTGACTGAATCGATTAGTGGTTTGACTTGACTCGGATAATCCACACGAAGGAAATGAACTCCTTCTTTCATTGGTTCATGATATGTATTATCGACTTCAGTAGCGAAAAGTGGGACGACGCCCATACCAAGAAGTTCGATCTCACGATTGCACTTAGGACCATACCCAGCAAGTGCGAGTCCAAACTTAGAGTGTCGTAGTTTCTCTAGGTATTCTTCTTTTGTAAATGGGTAATGATCTGGTCCCGGCTTGTCAACAGGACAATGAAAAAGTTTTATACCTGCTCGTTCCCAGTCTTTGCTTTTTCTATTCTGATTCTGAACACCATTTTCAATCTTACCCAAGAAGATAGATTCTATGTCCCGATCGGCATAACCCAACAACGGAGTCTTTCTTGCTTCCATCAAACGACGAGAACTTCTTGCCCAGAAGATCCAAGGGTGACACCTTTCATGATTTGGGACAGTGTTGCCAAACAAACCATGATGGAAAGGAGGTATGGGTCGATCATCAAGTCTAGGAAAATCATAAAGAAGAATTGTTCCGTGAGTTTCTACCCAACAATAATTATCTGGGCTTGGTTCAACTTCACACAACTTCAGTTCAACCCAAAGGTCTAACAGTTCTCGAAAGGTGTCACCACCATGTCCTGATTTTGGTTTAAGTATTTTCATAGTTCACCAACGATTCTATTTGCAAATTCTAAAAAATGTTTTCCATGAAATCCGAAAGACTCATTTATATTTGCTTTATGACTAGGAGTTTCCACAGAAAATTTAAATGCCAAGTCTTCGTTTGCAAACTTAATACCTCTAGACTCTAGATATTTTCTATATCGAAGGCATATCAAACCATCTTCATTAATACCAACATCATATAATAAAGTTTTACATTCAGTCATTAATTTTTTACTTCGAATACAGAATCCACCATTACCCACTACAGAAGATTGGCCAAACATAGATGTCCAATCAATAGGTCCATTTTCATCAACCCAAGGCGCACCAATATAATCATATTCTAAAAATTCATCTAACCACAACTCACCATTAAGAACAAATCCATCAGACTGAACCATCAGCATATGAGTATAATCAATATCTTCAAGTAATTTTGGTAATTCATTAATACAAAATATATTATATTCATTCAAATTTAGGTTTGGTATCTCTCGAAATTTTATAATTTCATCATCATAAAATCCATCTGTAAAATTAGAAAAATGAATTACTTGATCTGTTTTCTTTTGAGAGTAGCACCATTTCAATATTTTATTTAAATGATTAAACTTGTTTTTACTATTAGATGGTGTACCATCCACAGTAACCATTATCACTTTTTTACTCACCAATAATCTCCATTATCAATTTTCATATTATTCATGTTGGGTGGTCTTTCTTTTTTGTTCGGTCGGATCCAATGTTCGTTAAAGAACTTGCTAATCACATCGTGACTTTCCCAACGACCGCCCTTGATACCAAACAAGATTTGTGTTCCGCCACCCATATGAATGGCATCAATACCAATCTCCTTACAAAAAGAAACTATTGGCACAGACCACGCACCAGCACCGACAATCACAAACTCTGGTTTCTTTTCTTCTATCTCTTTCTTAAAATGATCAAGTCCATCGTGCCATGTTTCAAACTTTGGTTTGTCTATGAGAGCAGCAGAGAATGGAGTCTTGATTGTATCAAGTTCAAACTCTGGAAGAATGTCTTTGTTCTCCCATAGAAGTTCTCTCTTATTATACTGCATACGAATTGATTGTTCGAACGGACTGACCACAAGAACCTTTTTACCTTCTAGTGTTTTAGACCACGGATCTTCATGGTAGAAAGGTTCTAAGGAACGAGCATGAACACGCTTTGATAGATGAGCAAACTGATCAAAGAATATTCCATCACCATAACTACCATATGGTGTTTGAATCCACTCGGCCAAAACATTCATGTTGTCTAGTGACTTAAGATAAGTGTCACGGAACTTAATAAAGTTTTTTAGGGTTGGTGGATAAACACCTGCGTTGATGTGAAGTAACTCTGAGTTTGGCTTGAGTATTTGATTCATCATCAAGTTACTGATACCACGATACTCAGACATTCCCATTTTACCAGCAGCCAAAGTTTCACCAGATTCAATAGTATTTTTGATCAGTTCATTACCAAGAGTTAAGTTCAACATCACACACTCACATTTTCAAGTTTAGCACGAACAGATTCTATATCAAAATTTATTTTTTCTCTAGAGATAAAAACATTTCTATCTTTTTTATACATCTCTGGGTTTTCATTTCTTTGGTGTAACTCATCAGCCAATTCATGATTGCCAGGAACCCAACGGTGTGTAATAATACACTGTTTAGATGCACCTAGTTTATTCAGTCTATGGCAAACTTGTGTTTGTTCGTTGTCACAATACAAAGAAGTATAATCTGGATGATAGCAGTGGCCTATTGCTTTGTATAGTTTCCATCCAAGGCAAGGAAGAGTCATCAACATATCAGAGCGTAAACCATCATTAAACTTTATTGCTCCATCGAAATTAGGGAATAGTTTTTCAAAGGCAACAGCAATATAGTCATCATATTCTTTAGCAACAGGAACCATATCATCGCTAGCCACAAGAAGAACATCTCCTTCTTCATTTTCTAGATTCGCATTACATGCCTCTACCTTACTCTTAGAGTTACCGTAGAAAACATCTATATCATATTTCTTTTTTGCTTCAGAAAACCAAGACTTGATTTCTTCGTTGTTCATTGTCTCGTCGTCTAGATCGCATGTAATAACAAAACGAACTTCATTATTACCAGATAGGTATTCAAAATACCTTTCCATCACATCTATAAATTTTTTAGGACGAGAGCGGGTAGCCATTTTCACAATAATTTTCATAATAAAAAGACCTTTCAATATTTATTTACGCTTACCTATATGGTATTTAGGTATCAATTCCCAGTTCTTCTTTTCTGAGTGGGGCAGAATCTTTAGTTGAGCGAGACTCACTTGAGGTTCGGCATACTCTTCATCATCAACTACCTGAACCAGTCCCCACTCAACCAAGAGTTTCACTATCGTATTCCTTCTACCTATATCGGTATCTGAAATATCACTATTCAACCCATCCAAAGAGAACAACTCTTTGAAGTGAAGTATAGCATACTTTCCTCGCTTATGCAAGATGTGACAAGACTGATATAGTTTATTTTCTCTACGAGACGAAACACCCAGTCTAGTAAGAGTTTCCTTAACCTTCAGGAAGTCATCTCTTTCTTTGAGAGTAATCTCTACTCCATAACCTTCAAATAAATCTTCGCTTTCCATGTGATCTCTCTCAATGAAATAACCATTATAACTGTTTTTATTTAGGGTTTTTCATCTTTTGAGTACCACCAGTATACATCTCAGCCTGCATTGACTCAATGTTTTCATCTGTAAGGATGTCAGCGATTTGAATTGCCTTTGAATCTGAGTAGCCGAAATACTTTTTGATCACATCAATCTTGTCAATCTTTGTTTTCTTTAACCACGGACTGAATCGTTTGTTCTTTCGTAGTCCCAGTCGTAGAAAATCAAACTGCATGTTCTTAGGTAGAGTATGATACTGATTCAACTCGTTGACGAAGTAGATCGTATCAGGGAAGAACGAGAGACAACGATTAACCACAAAAGGAACATACTCTTTCTCCACCGACTCATCGTCAGTTTCCATAAGAGGTTCCTTACTGTGGTTAATCGCGTTGAGATACTCAGTCAGTTTCACCGACAACTCCCAGAACATGCTCTTGGTTTAGAATAATAAAACCAGCAAAGGTACTATATCCTTCCTTCTTCGAGAAAAGAACTTTGGTCCCAACCTCGATATTCAACGGAACTTCTGTTCCATTAGAAAGAACTGTAGGCATACCAATACTATGCACTACACCAATCCCATGAACTTTACTTTCCTTGTCTTGATAAATGATACCATTACTGGTTTCATTCTTAGGAGCATCTTCCTTGATGGCTACCTTTCCTCTTGTCACATATAAACTACTCATTTGAATTCACACTCCATCATAATTTGAACCAGACACGCAGTCATATTAATCTCTGTGTCGGCAACAAAAGCAGCCTTGTAAAGATACTCACCACAGATTAGGATCGCCTGCGGGATCGATCCTGGCTTCATATACTCGTACATCGAATCGTAGAGATTACGAATCAAGTCTTCCTGTGAGTTGTCGAGGTTCTCAACCACCCACTTCCGAACCTCGGTGAAGTTCTTTTCCTTCATCGACTTCATCAGAGACTTGACGCGGATCTCGCCGATCTGTGCGAGAATACCTGTATCAATCACACCCGAGACCGAGTAGCGTTGGAGTTCGTTTAGAATCCTACGAATGTCGGGAAAGTGCTTCTTGATAAGTTCAAGCAGAACAGGACGCTCATACCTGACACCCTCTGCCGTGAGGATGGTTTCGATTCGCTCAAGAATACCAACGGCGAGCGTCGGCTTTTCATTGTTAGGAATCTTGAACTCCACCGTAGTGCATCGGGAGTGCAACGGTTGAATGATTCGGTTCTTGTAGTTACAAGTGAGAACGAATCTACAACTGTTAGCAAACTCCTCGATCGCACCACGAAGGGCTGGTTGAATGCTCTGGGCATTACTGTAGTCAAATTCGTCAAGGATCACAATCTTTTTCTGTCCCGTCATCGAGACAGTGCTTGCGAAGTTACGAATGGTTGTGCGAAGGGTATCGATGTTACCTTCCTCGGAACAGTTGATCAGGATATACTCAAGATCAAGTTCATTACACAACGCTTTGGCCACAGTTGTCTTACCACAACCAGCACCACCAGAAAGCAGAAGGTTCTGAACTTCTCCGTTCTTTACCATCTGCTTAAAGGTGGATTTGATTTCAACTGGAAGAATACAATCATCAATTGTCTGTGGGCGATACTTCTCCACCCACAGATAGTTTTTCACATCGGTCATTATCAATCCTTAGTCAAGCGTTGAAAGTTGAATCGGTTTCCAGTGCAATCCAATACTTGACATCAATGTTAGTGTTCGTGAAGGAACTCACAACAGATTCACAGATCTCAACATCATAATCTCCAGGCAGGAGTTTGAGGTTGTCAATCTTGAAGTTGAACTCAAAGTTGGGAGTGTCTCCAAGAACATCACCGACCGCAACAGAATAGTCGTTGGATGTAGGATCCTTCTTGTCTCGAACAACAGCGAGAATG
>Ga0181369_1000373_pt1 | contig 12595 bp, 13 predicted proteins | sample LowvirmetaG_8_FD_130088 | JGI IMG/M metagenome (GOLD analysis project Ga0181369, IMG submission 130088) | Marine viral communities from the Subarctic Pacific Ocean - Lowphox_04 viral metaG | ecosystem: Environmental > Aquatic > Marine > Oceanic | place: Subarctic Pacific Ocean | collected... | reverse complement strand
TTGATTTAACCCGTGATAAACTGTCTGATTAACTGTACCACTTCCTGTGTATTTTACTATACTAAATCCAGCAGCCGTATTTGCACTAACATCTGCAGTAATTTGGGCACCTCCATTGTTATTAGTTGAAACTGCTGCACCTCCACCTTTCCAAACCCAGGAAACTGAATTTACAGCACCACCAGACGTGTCGTTTGAGTTATCACTTGCACCTAAAAAGAATCCGTTTGCTTCAAAAGAATTAAGACCATCGCTCAAAGGACTTTCTGCACTAGTTTTATTAGGTTGTAATAATTTATTTACACCTCTAACAGAATCATATAACGAATGATTATACGCTTGATTTCTTGCTTTAGTCCAAACCAAACCACCACTTGTTTCTAAGTCCATACCTACATTAGAAATATAATTACTTGCACCATTTCCTTCATACAATACAGCCTTAAAATTACTTGTATCTGTTTCAGGCTTTTCTTCGGCAAGTTTTAAAACATTTGCAGCACTTAATACAGATGAAAATAAACGTATTTGGTCAATAGAGCCAAGCCAATTATAATTTAATCCTGCACTATAATTTAAATCTCCAATTACACCTGTGGCATCTGAAGGGTAAGAAGATGAAACCGATACTGTTTCTGTATCTTGTAAAGAACCATTAATATAAAACTTAGTTTCATTAGTAGAGTCGTTTCTTGTAAAACAAACGTGATACCAAGTTGATTGAGTTAGTGTATAGGTGTGTGTTAGAACATCTGAATTTGATGAAGTTCCGTTTCCAGCTCTCGCTACCCACTCTCCATTACTCGGCTTGTATAAGACCGATAAAGTTCCTGCATATCCATTACCATCTAAATTAATTTCTAAAAATCTTATTCTATTAGATGTCGTTGTATTACCTAAATTAAGCCAACCTGAAACAGTAACATCAGCAGTTATTGTTGAAAGTTTTGGTAAGGTTATTCTGCTACTACTCCCATTAAATACAGCAGCTTGACCATAGCGACCAAAACGATATTCAATGTCAGTTTCAGTTCCGTCATTTGTTCCTTTACTATCCTCTGCTGAATTATCTAATTTGTAATAAGCAGCATTTGTAACAGGGAAATCATTATTATCAGTTGTAGATGTATGTACACACGCTGTTTCCCCTACTAAAGTTGTTATTTCGCTTCCACTAAGTTTTCTATTAAATATTCTAAATTGGTCTAAACTTCCATTAAAAGCGTTTGCAGCATTGGTGTCACTATATCCTAAACTTGATGTAGTAACTTGTGTTAAAACAGCAGATTGGTCTAAAGTAGAAGTTCCAGCAGAAACACCATCTTTAAATATTTCAATACCATAACTTGATGCTGTATAGTTTATAGAAATATGATGATAAGTGTTTGCTGTTACGCTAACAGGTATATCTGTATCGTAGTTTGTACTATAATACACGCTACCACTAACTGACCTTTGCAGCATAAATACTAAACCACTTGCGTGGTAATAAGTATATATTTGAAATGGTCCATATTGATTAGATGGGTTACCTACAAGAACATAAGCGAAATTTGGTGCTGAACCTGTAATACTTCTAAATTTAACAAAAAATGAAACATTAAAATCAGCGTTTGAAGCATTACTAATTGGATTGGTAAATTGTATTCTTTGAGATGTAGTTTGTGGGAATCTTACACCTGTATTTATTTTTCCTGAAACTCCAAAATCAACATCAGTAGATGTACCATTATACACACCCGAAGCATCACTTGCATCTGTATCAAATGAATATAAAAGTTTACCACTTGAATCGCCAAATATATCAGTTGTTTCAGTAAGACAAGCTGCTGCCCCTCCTGTTTGTATTAGTCTTTTGCCTAAAGCCATTAATCAAGTTTTACAGGGAAAAAAGTAGTATCGTAACTTAAAAGATTCTCATATTTCTTTTTAGCGTTTACCTCTTTTTTCTTTTTATCATATTCAGCTATTATTTCAGCTCTTTTAGTTTTTACATCGGCATCAATAGCAATATCCCTTTCTGCCTTTCTTACAACTTGCCAATCTGTCGAAGATAAAAGTCTATTAGCGTTACCTTTTAACACCTCTATAATTTGTGTTTTTTTAGTATCAACATCGTAGGTGTTTTTAACCTCGCCTGTTTTCACTATTTTACCATCTTTTTCTTCTGTCACTTCGTAAGTCTTGGAAAAATCAATGTCGGTAATATCGTAAGTAACAACCTTTTTCTTTTTATCAAAGTACAATCCGCCTTTGTTTTGTGTTTGTGGGTTATAGCTAGGTTGCACAACATCGTAAATTCCTAATTCTTTAAGTTTTTTATCCGATAAGTTTTGTGAACCACCAAGAATATAAGTAGTTCCAACCTTAAAGCTATTAGGTAGTGTTGGGTAAATTGTAACTATTTTGTCTTTTTCTATTAATGCCTTCATAATTATACGCTTTGTGAAATTGATAAGAAAAATGTATTGGCAGCGGTGCAAACTACTTGTATAAAGTTAACCGCACCCGAACTAGCACTATAAGTACCCGATATTGTTGTGACGGTGTTTGACCCCGTGTCAAAAGTTAAAGCGGACGTTCCGCCCGAATCCGTAACAATAATGTCTTTAACATCGCCTATCGATGCGTTTGTAAAGTTTAAATCTACGGTAATACTAGATGTCATTGTAAAAACCGCTGCGGTGTCAAAGTTTACATCTACATCAGCGGCTGCGGTAAGTGCGGTTGAACCACGCAAACTATCGCCCGTTCCACTTTGTCCGTAGATGTCAGCGGTCATTGAGTTTATAGATACCATGGAATCACGGAGGGTACTTCCCGTTCCGTCGTTCGGTGCTGAACCTACTCCTATTGCTATTCTTGCCATTTCTTATATTTTATTTTATATTCTTTTTTAAATTCTTGTTTGGTCAACCGTTATTGAAGTACTATCAACACTAAAGCTTGTACTATCACATGACAACTCTAGTATATCTTCCGTCCAACAAAGTGGTGCGGAAAACACGGGAATTGCATCTGTTGTGTTTGCGGTATCACCCCAATAAGACGAACAGTATATTTTTCCCCAATTAATTGTATTTGCCATATTATATCAATACTTTTTTTTGGTTTTTGTTATATATGCCTTTTGCAAATATTGTTTTAACCTTTCTATGTTTACTTCTTTTGGTTTATAGTCGTTTCTTACAAAACCCATCCTTCGAAATTTGCGTTTTTGTCAGGATATACATCGTCGTTCGAATTACTATAATATTCGGGGTACTTACTACTAGCGTTGAAAGACATATAATCTATAAATCTATCCGTATAATATTGTGCAATATCCCGTTCCTTTTCTATTAAAAAATCTACTTCTTCTTTTTCTACATTAGAAGCGTTTTCGCTACCATGTTTAAACACACCTTTGTTTGCTATCGTATAAGCTGCAAAAGGTAAATACTCAACCATTGCCCAATGTATAATCATAGGCTTTACGTAATCCGTAACAAGTGTAAGGTAATCCCCCGCCAAGGAACTTGCTTCTATATCGTCTTGTATCTTGTTAAATAAGTCTGAACCTAAATAGTTTCTTACGTGTATATCTTGTGCAATCTTTATGTATTGCAAAAACTTGTCACTATCTACGTTTCCATTTACGGAAGTAAACTTTACTAAATCTTTTCGTGTAATAAATAATCCTTCAGCCATTTGTTATTTGTTTACGAATCCTTGATTTGGCATATCCTTTGGTCGCATAGCCACTTTTTTGTCGTTTGTTTCGGGTTTAAAACCGTCTTTTTTTGCTTGGTTTACACTTACTTCAGCATTAGGGTTTCCAACATCGGGTTTAATCCCCTCGGCTTTTGCCTTATACGTCTTACGCATCCAAAAGTGATGACAAGCACCACCGCCTTTATATAACCATATATCGTATGTGTCAGCACCACTTAATCCCCAACCCGCATTTACGGCTAATTGGCTCATTTGCATTATATCCTCTTTACGGTAAATCTTTTTAGCACTTACCATTTTTTTACAAAACTCCCTACTATTCGATTGTGTTTTTAAAGGGGCGTATTGGTATCTTACTTTAAATTGTACGCCATCTTTATTTTCGCCATCTTGTTCACTACCCGCTTTTGGTCTTGCACTTCCCGTACTTGCCAAACCTATCATTTTATCCAAAGCATCTTCTTGTTCATAATCAACTTGACGTTCGTCAACAAGTTCCCACTCGTCTAAATTTTCATCTTCGCCAAATTCATCTAACAAATCAAACATCTTGTTATCGTCAAATTCGGGTGCTTGTTTAGATAACTTGTGTTCTTCACAAGGCATATACCAAGTCTTGCCATCTAAGTCGTGGGTGTGATAACCTTCACAACCTATATTTTTAGCCACCTCTTCGGCTTTTTCTTGTGTTGAATAAGCTAGCCTATCGTCTATTATTGCATTATCTTCGCTTACTACTTGTGTGACTAGTTTAACGCCCGTTTCTTCTTCCCTCGACTCGTTAGTTATAGCATTGTTCGTTTCGATAAATTCAAGCGGTTGTAGGGTCTTAAAATAAAGCTTTAATGCAATACCATTTACCGCTAAAATATCGTCCATTGCGTCAATGATTAAATCTTGGTATGGTCTTATAGTTGTGTTGTGAAATAGTAACGAAGCGGTTTTTATTTCGTCCGCATTATTACCAAGTCCATTATTGCTATCCCTAATACCTAATAGTAAAGGCGATGTAATCCTATGTGCTACCATTAGCTTACCAATACATTCATTTGATAAGTATTCGTAATGTTGTGGGGCATCGGTTAGCGGTATATCATCGACCGTTGTTTTGCTTTCAGCGTTATTGTTAAAAGCTATAATTACTTTTTCGCCCCTTGAACCCGTAAGCTTACGCATTACATCGGATTTAATTTGTAGTTGTTTCTCTCGGTCAGGTACTCCGTTATTGAAGTTTACTACTTTGGTACCACTAAATCCGTTTTGTACATCGTTAATTAAGTAATCCGCCACTTCGCTTTCTAATTCCGCATAGGCAATACCCCCCATGTAGTCGGGTGGACAATAATAGTCGTAACCCGATAAATACCTTTTTACTATTTTAATTTCGGGTTCGCTACCGTTACCACATCCAAACGCTGCGATACGTAATGGTTTATCTTTTGGTTTTATTTTTGACCAATCATGAAAATAATAGTAAGCTTCTATTTTACCATCTTCGTTTGTTTTTTCCGCCCTTAATGTTTGACGTGGGAAGTGTTCGGCTTTAGCAACTATACCATCTTTGTAAAGCACTTGGAAACTAGCTTCTCCTAGTAATTTTAAATCAAAACTTATTTTTCTAAGACAAGAATCGTTAAATATACCTCTAAGGGCTGCGTATTCGTTTGTTTTTGTTGAACTATCTAAAGCATCTAGTCCCTTACCGTAAATCATTTGACTTACACCATTAATAATTGCGTTGTTAGTTGTCGATTCAATGTAAAGGTCTATTAAGTAACTATAAAAATTGTTGTCGTCCCCGTAGTTTACCCAATCACGCTTTTTATCTTCTTTAATTTTAGGTCTGTTATAAGACGATAAGTTAACTATATGTAAGTTATCCATTATATAAATATAAATTCATTTGTAGAACTTTGTTCCGTATATTGACTATTATTAACCGTGTAATCGGCAATAGTTTGATTTGTGCAAAATATCTTGTCCTTAAATACTACATTAGTACCCGATTTAATCGTAACCATGTAAAAGTTATCTTGCTTTACGCCAAAGATAGCATTTAGTCTATTGTAATATAAGTTTTCGCTAATAGATGTAACGTCTTGATTGTAAATTTCCGTATTAGTTTGTTCGTTTACTATCGTAACGTTATACGTGTTTCCGCTTGTAAAACTTCTTGGTATAAAATCCAAGTTTTGTGCCGACGCACTTTCTTGTAATATTGTCATATATATACAATAAAAAAACTTAAAATTTGTTATTTATAAAGCAAAAAAAAAGGGCAGCAAATGCCACCCTTTCCAATCAATCAACATTACTAATTACGAATTAGTTCCCTCCGTTACTGTTACCGTTGCACTTGACATACCACCAAATGGATTGGCAGCGGTTGGTGCTGATACAAAGTTTGCGGGCAACACCTCCTGTGATGTTAGCGTTAAGGTATAACCTGAAAGTTCCCCAAGTCCTGACCCCGTCACAATAGTACCGCCTGAAACATCCGCTCCGTGCTCAAGACCCATAACAAAGACATTACCGTTGTAATCTTCAACCGCAACGTGTGGTCTACCATAAGCTAGAAGTTTCAATTCTTTGTTATCTTCTTTAGTTAGTTTTTTAAGTGTAATATTTAAAGTCTGTTCAAAGAAAGTTGTTCCATTTTCCCTTGATGAAGTGATAGTTTGCTCAAAGCTACTTGTCCCTTTTAGTTCATATTCAAAGGCAGTAAAAGTACCACTCATGTCAGTAATCTCGTCGTTAGATTGTGTTACCGTTCCGTAACCGCCAAAGTCCGTAAAATAGACTTTTCTAATTCCTCCAACTACGTCCTTACATGGTTCTTTTCTACCCGCTGTTAAGTTACACGCCATTTTTTTTTATATTAAAAAAGGGGTAGGTAGATAATAAACCACCCACCCCTTTATGTTATTTAATTAATTCTTAGTTAGCGGAGTTTGTGATACCGTAGGTAGTTATATCCTCGATAATCCCATATTGTACTCCAGCACTAAATCTCATCACAACTCTTACGTTGTCCGAACCATCAAGGTCTGACATATCCAAAACTTTAACCTCGTTGTGGTCAGCTAGTAGACCCGTTCCAAAGAATAAGTTTGATTTTTCGGCAGCTATTGCTTTATTGTCAGCAAGACCATTAGCGACAAATATCTTTACGCCGTCAAATGATAAGCTTCCGTTATTCCACCATTGTGTTCCTTGTGCGTTTGTACCCGCAGCACCTAGACCACTTGCTCCAAATCCGCCCAGCGCTCGGACATATGCTCTCGCAATGTTTTGCGAAACGTAGATAAATAAATCTTCACTACCGTAGAGTGCGGATGGAATCGCATCAACGATTGACCCAAGTTGTGCAATTACGTTTGATGAATCAACCGTAGTACCCGCAACTTCTTGACCCGATGGTAAAGCAGCGTCCAAAGATACAAGTTTTGATAAACCATCAAACTGTCCATTATTACTTGTATTTCCATCCCAAATGCTTTGCTCGGTTTTTTGTGCAACCTTTGCAGCAACATGTCCTATAAGGAAATCGCTAAAGCTTGATGGTAAGTCATGGTGTGCCGACATCCCCATTTGAATTGCTTCCCAATCCGATACAAAGTCTTTTTTGCACAATTGCAGATTGACTTGTTGAAGTTCAGGTTGTAATATTTTTTCAGTAAGCGTGATTGTAGAAGTAGCCGAGAAATCACAGGTAGCATCCTTCACGATTCCGTCCGTTGCAATCTTTTTAATTACTTCTTTAAATTTAACGTTAGGTTTTACAGTTATCCCACCGTTGTCAATAGTTGCACCGCTAAGTAAAGCTGCGGAAATGTATTCCCCCGCAAATTCGCCAGCGTATGTGCTTGTAATACTTGTTGTAGTAGCCATTTTTTATTTATTTTTTAATATTAGCAATTTTAGAAAATACCCTATCCATTGTTGTTTCAGGTCTTTTCTGTCCGTATAATTTCATTTCTTTTTTTGGTTCAGCTTCGGGGTTGTGTGTTACTTTTTCAAGTTCTACTTTTTCCTCAACCTTTGAAAGCTCTTCCTTAACGTCTTCTTTCACTTCTTCAGCTTCTTCCGACATTTCTTCTTTCTTTTCAATCATTGCCTTGATTTCTTCAATCATAGTTTTAACCTCGGCAAGTTCTTCTTTTGTGGCGTAAGCCATTTCTTCTTCTTCAAGATTTTCTTCCTTTGACGCTTCTTCTTCAGCGGGTGCTTCTTCTTGTTTTCCGATTGATGCAATAATGCCTTCTTCTTCAACTACAAGAGTTTCGCCATCCTCTAAAGTATACTCGCCAACAGGTAGTGCCACCTTTTCGTCGTCTGTTACAATAAACACTTCACTACCAGCAGCGAAATCCTCACTTTCTATAACAGCACCGTTCTCCAAAGTCGCTTGTGCTAATTTTACTTCCTCGGATGCTTCCACCCCAACAAGTTCTTTTACTTTGTTTAACATATCTGTCGCTTTCATAAATTTAATTTATATATATACAATAATTATTAATTTCGTTTGTTATATTTTTAAATGTCTAATACTTCTTGTATTACACCATCTTCAATTCTTACTTGCTTTGTATTGTTATAACTTGTATAGTATCCGTCGGCTAATGCTTGATTAAGTAAAGTCGCATCACTAACGGGTATACTTGCAAGTGTATTTGTATAAACGCCTATGCCAATGCTATTAGTTGAATCATATAATCCGTAATTGCTTGCAACGTTATTTGCGTTGTTAGTATAAGAAACCGTACTTATATTAGGCGTACCCGTTTGTTGTGTTGTAAATAATGAACTAGAAAAGTATTGTATATCGTTTCCGCTATTAGCCATTACCGCACCCGCTAAAGCTAAAGATGCATCTTCGGTTTCGGTCATAGTTAAACCGCTTGTGTTTCCGTCTACTATTTCGGGTTTACTAAAAGATGAAATAGTTATACCCGACGATTGACCTAATTCGCCCCTTATTCCTTTTATATCTATGAAATCGCCCGCAGTATTATAAGCAAATCTATAAATAACGATTCCCGTAGGGTAACCCGTAAACGCATACTTATATGGGTTGGTTGTAACGGGGTTTGATAATGTTGCAATCGGTTGTGTTGCGGTTGTTGTACAAGCTAATGTTGCACCCGCATTTGTGTAACCCGATGGGACGGTTATATTTACATTTAATGTTCTAGTTGTTTCGGTACTTACTAAAAGAAAGCTTAATGGTGTTGTACTTAATATAGTTCCTATGTCTATTATTGGTTGTGTAATTACACCCGCTTGTGAAACCGCAAAACCCGTAAAGGTAATATCCGAACACGAAAGGGCGACCGACACATTAGCGGGTTGTGTAATTGTTTCCGTTTTGCTTACCGTATCCCCTTTGTTAGAAAACTTAACCTCTTCCGAATTTACAACAACACTTTCGGGTACTACTAAACTAGATGTTATAGACCTAGGTGTGTCCGTTACTACGGGTGCAAATGTTGTTGGTGTGACCGTAACCGTGCCTAAGTCAGCACCTTTATAGTTTGCGGTTGGCGTTGAAACACCCCCACCTTGTGATACACTTAAACTTGCAATAGTTACTAAACTTTGACTTAATGCTAGACCCGTTATATTACCAATACCTTGTGCGTGGTAATTGTCATCGCAACACTCCCTAGAATAAGTATTACTATCCCAACATAAGCAACCCCGACTATCGTCTTGGGGAACCGCATATCTATCTTTGTAATCCCTCATTTAATTGGCACGCAATTAGGTACTCGTTTACCGTTTTTCATTTTAAACCCTATCATTTCATAACCCGCATAACATGGTTTTTTAAGACTAGCTTCTAACAAGTCAAGTTCTTTAAGTTTTGCACCCGACCATCTAAGTCCAGCTTTACCACCCCATAATAAATAAGATATAGTTCCGCAAGCTTCCTTGTTACCCTCGTCGTAGTATTCGCCTGCCCTTGATAAGTAACTAAACATCCTTTTTATAGTTTCAACACTTATTGGTTTACCTTGTGCTAATTGTGATGCTCGTACTTTGCCAACTTGTGTTGCACATTTATTGTTTACTTTTTTGTTTAGTTCGATTCCTTTCTTAGCGTTATTAGAAACAGCATCGGGATAATCGGAATAGGATTCCATTTCAATCCTTTTATCGCCTTTCGCCCTTTTGTCTTTTTTTATAATAGCACGTACTTCTTTTAATAAGTATTCCGCTTCTTCTTCTTCTATTTTCGCAAGGTCGTCTTTTATAGACTTGTCTTGTGGTCTTTCTAACTTATCCGCAAAATAGCCTTCAATAGAAAAGCCTTTTAGTTCGCCGTCTTTGACTTTTTTCCAAATATCGTCGTTTAATACTTTCATTGAAACCATCCAAGTACCCATAGGCACATTTAAATCGTACATACGACTTTTATCTTGTTCGCTTTCTACTATCCAACTTTCAACCGCCGACATTCCCGTTAGTGGTATGTTGTGTTCTAATGTAGAATTATTTTGATTACCATTTATAAAAAACAATTCACTTGCTTTACGTACCGTGTCTTTTGAAAAGTATATATAATATTCCGATTCGCCACTACGTCTATAAATAGGTTTGTTAGGAACTAAAGCAGCACCCATTAGTATACGCTTTTCCTTATCTACTTCTGCAAGTTTAAACTCTTGGTTTTTTAATGCGATAAAATCTTCTTCGATGGCGGGGTTTTCAACAACGCTAATTGCTTCGATTCCCGAAATGTCCTCTTCTTCGTCTATAACAAGTTCTACTATATTCATATTATTACAATATTAATTTTTACTTTTTGTTTTATATTGACGCACTTTCAATAATGTTCCTATCTAAACTTTGGGCGGTTGTTACATCGTTACTTACTACAAAAGCTTTAACGGGTTTATCTTCTTTTTCCCCAATCGTTTGCGCAAGTTGACTTTCGGGGGCAGCACCTACAACGTTAAATGCTGGTGGTGTTGGTGTTGACGGTACCGACGCACCTCTACTCCCCGCACTACTGCTACCTCCCGAAACCGCTGGACCTACACTCGTTATTCTTTTAACATTAGCAATACCTGCTGAAACCGCCGCCGCTGCTGCTATGGCACCAAGAACGGGACCAACTATTGGAATACCAGCTAAAGAAGCAAATGCTGAAGTAGCACCTTTATATGTTTCTATTGTTGTTTGTGCTATCGCTGCTGCTTTACCTGCTTTACTTTCTTCGCCTAACATACTTGCTAAATTCCCCATAGCGTTCGACGCTAAATCTAGCTTTTGACCTGTCGTAAGCTTATCAACCTCTACATCTTCTTTAGCTGTTTTCTTTTTTAATAGACTTAAATCAGCAACTTGGATTTTTTGTTGTTCAATCCCCTTGGCTTGTATTTGGTTTATGTCATCGCTTTGCTTTTGTATCGCTGCTAATTCCGTCGCTCTTTCCGCTGCTTTTGCATCCGCTTCCATTTTACGCAATCCCGCAGCAACACCAAGTAATTCTTTGTTTTTTAATATTCTTTGTTCTTCAAGTTGTAAAACATTTGCGACAAGTTGTGCTTCTTGTTCTAAGTCTTCCCTATTTGATTCGCTTAACGTGTTTTGTTCAATCTTAATATCCCGTCTTAACTTTGCAAGCTTAACTTCACGTCCCGTTATCTTATCCTCTTCCGCTGCTGCTTCTTGTAAGAACTTTATTCTTTCGGCATTAGTAAATTTATCAACTTCGGCAGCTTTTGTTTTTAATTCATTAATTTTAATGTTAGCTTTTACACGGTCAACTATTAATGTTCTTTCTAGTTTATTCGCTTTCGATGTTTTGTCCGCTAAATCGCCCGCAAGTGCAAACTCCTTTCTCGTTTCTTGTCCAAAGTTTACAACCCTTTCTTTTAAAAGGTCAAAGGCATCACCCGCAGCATCAAAGTTTCCGCTTAACGTTTCTAAAATAACATTCCCTAAACTTGTAAATATATCGCCAACGTTACCCGCTATAACACCAAGTTGACTTAGTATCTTTTGGAACCTATCTTGCCCCGCTTCACTAGACGTAAACGCTGCCGTTAAAGAGCCAATAGCGATAACTAAAGCACCAATCCCCGTTGATAGAATTGCACCTTTTAATGTTCTAAATCCTTTTGTTACATTTTTAACACCACCTAGTAAACCTTTAAATTTAGTTATAGCACCACCCGTAACGGTGTCAAGTTGTCCACCCATTTCCGAAAAGTCATTGCCTAACTTTTTTGTTTCTTCAGATGTTTCTTCCGCAGCGTCTTGTACTTTTTCTAATCCGTTTGCTACTTCTTTTAAATCCTTTTTCGTTGCACCCGTTTCCGCCTTTAACTCTAATACTACTTCTTTTCTTGCCATAACTCTTGCTTAAATATGTGATACGCTTCTTTTAAACTATTGGGTAATTTGTTTTTGCCTAATGCTATGGATGTAAATTCCCCCGTTTGTTTAGTTCTTTTCGCTATCTCTAATAAATTTAATATATTTTCTATCATACCGTTCCGTTCCAATCTACTGTTACATTCGTATTATCACAAGTAATAAATCTTTGGTCTACCGATTCCGCAAAGAACTTATCTTGGTTTTCAATCACAAAGTCTTTTACTTCGTTTATTAATTCTAAATCACTTAAACCCGTTGCAAGGTTTGTGGTTATTTCGTTTATTTTGTACAGCCTATCGAATATTACAAGCCTATCCGCTAACGTCAAATTAAGCAATATCCTTATAGGTAAGTAAGCTTTAAATTTACTTAACCTTCTTTTTTGGTCAAACGTATCACTTATGTAATTACTATAAAACGTTTCAAATAATGTTTGTTCGAACACCGTACCCGAATACTCATTAAATTCCGCTTTAAAGTTTAAGTTTTGACT
>Ga0181369_1000371_pt1 | contig 12612 bp, 15 predicted proteins | sample LowvirmetaG_8_FD_130088 | JGI IMG/M metagenome (GOLD analysis project Ga0181369, IMG submission 130088) | Marine viral communities from the Subarctic Pacific Ocean - Lowphox_04 viral metaG | ecosystem: Environmental > Aquatic > Marine > Oceanic | place: Subarctic Pacific Ocean | collected... | reverse complement strand
TACAACTAATGAAACTGCATCGTACGCAGGTGAAGGTACAACTGTAAACGAAGTATCAGGTATGGAAGGTGGAACAAACGCTACTCTTAGAAATGGAGTAAGTTTTGTGAATGATGACACTACTGTAAATGTTCCTTACTTTGTATTTGATGGTGTTGATGATCATTTTAGTTGGGCACATAATGCCAATATAAAATTAGGAGTTGGTAATAGAGGACCAGGTATGACATATTCAATGTGGATAAAGCCTAATGCTAAAACTGCTCACCTTTTAAACAACGATGCTTATGGAACTTCATATTATTATGGTGTAAATGTTGGTATGTATAGTGATGGTAGAATATTCACAAATGAAATGAACCAAGGTCACTCTCAAAGAAAAGGTAAATACAACAGAGACTTAACTCTTTTCGGAACAGTAGATGGTCAAAACCCTTTAACAGATGCTATGACTAATGGAAGTTGGGTACACGTTTGTATCACATATACTGATTTTGGTGGTGGTAGAAATAAAGCTCTTTATATAAATGGCCAACTATGGGGAAACATTTCTAATGGAAATGGCTTCGCATCTAGATACAGAACATATGTTGATTATACAACAAGTAACGGTGGTTCAGTTGGTATAATGGGTGCAAGTACGGCATACTATAGTGGAGGATTTGAAAGTGTTAAAATCTTTGAAGGTCCATTATCAGCAAGAGATGTAGAGGATGAATTTAACGCAAGAAAAGATTTATTTAATCTAGGAGGCGAAGAAGCATAAAATAACTAAAGATAAATAAAAAAAGATAAAACAATGAATTTTAACAATAGAACATACGCAATATTTAATATTTCTGAATTAGAAAATATTAACTACAGTGAAGTATTACAAGATAGTAAGGATAGTGTTAGAAAATCAAATGACGATAGTTTATTTATATTAACTTGGTTAAATGATGCAATTCCTTCATTCATTAGTAATAATTCAATCTCTTCAACATGGAGTGGAGATCACAGTCAAGTACTTGAAAAATTAAACGAAAGCAACTGGGCTGCTAATGACGAAATGTTTATAGAAGAATAATAAATATTATTTAAATAAAATAGGATGCTATATTTTTATAGCGTCCTATTTTAGTTTTAGATATATAGTTTATGAAGACACTCTTAATAATAATATCAGCAGGAAGGTGTGGAAGTACAAATCTAATTAATAGATTAAATAAGAATGATGGTATTAATATATATGGTGAAAATTATGGTGCGTTACTAGATTTAATAAAATCTGCAAACTGGTTTAGTATGTATAAAACTCGTTTTATTAATCAACCTAACATGAGATTAAAAACTAGACTATCTTCAATAGAAGAAGATCAAATCTATTCACAAATAAATAGTGGTAAAAAATGGATAGGTAATGAGTTCTATAATAATCACGAAATTTTAGAAGATACTTTAAATGTTTTAAATAAATTAATAGTAGATTTTTTTAAAGTAGACGAGCCAATCGTAGGTTTTAAAGAAATTAGATGGCAATATTACCAAAATCTAAATTGGTTAAAGCATTTAGAAACATTACCATTTAAGGAAATAAAATATATTAAATTAAATAGAAATATAGAAGATCAAGCAAGAAGCATGTACACGGCATTCAATCCTAAAAACAGTGCTGAAGATATTCCAACAAAATATGTAGACTATTTAAAAAGAATAACTGAATGTGAAAATAATATAAATAAGTTTTTAAAAGATATAGACCCAAGTAAAAAGTATGAATGTAATTATGTTGAAGAAAGTAATTTGCAATATAATAAGATATTAGAATTTATTAAAAATGATTGATAAAATATATTTTTTAAATTTAGATTCTAAGATAAAACGATGGAATAATCTTAGAAAATTAAAAGATCTTAAAAACTTTAAAAGATTTTCAGCAGTTAATAGTGTAGAAAATCCAATGATCTATAAAGATTATGGTTTAGAATTAAATCCAGTAGGATTTGCACATACCCTTTATTTCTCTTCATTCCATGGGGCAGTTGGATGTTATTTAAGCCATTATGAAATGTGGAAAGAAATTGTAAATAATAAATGGGAAAGTGTATTAATTTTAGAAGATGATATTAATGAAAGGCAAGTCTTTTATTTTTTAGAAAAATTTAATATTAAAAAATATATAGGTCATGATTTAGTTCAATTATCACGCAAGCGTGGATTTGGAGGAACTGAAGCATATTGGTTAAACTATAAGGCAGCCAATATATTAATTAAAAATACACATGATTCTAGTATATTTAAAAACATTATACCCGCAAATGTAAACACTAATCATTTCATAAATAAAGGATATATTAAAGAAGATAACTGGGATTGGAACAATATAAAATCAATTGTAGCTCCAGTAGATAAATTTTTATTATATTCAACAGATGAATCAATATTAGATTCTAGAAAAATTAATTTTCATAAATCTAAAGAAATATCTTTAGATAGTGAGTTATGGTTAGATTCTACAATTGAAACAAATGATTCTTATTTTAGGAACGATTGGCCAAAAGAAAAAATGAAAAAATTTATAAAATCTAAACAATATGAATGGTGGAAAAATAAATAAAATATTTGAAATAGGACTACCTAAAACAGGGACTACTTCTTTAGGCTTTGCTTATAAAATACTTGGATTTAAAAAGCGAGGATGGAATCATAGAGTATATGATTTATGGGAAGAAAAGGGAATAGATTATTTATTTCCAATTATAGATAACGCAACTGCCTTTCAAGATGGTCCATGGCATGATTGTGATTATAAGATACTTGATCAAAGATACCCTAGCAGTAAGTTTATAATTTTAGAAAGAAATAATGAAGATTGGCTTAGAAGTAAAGAGATGCATTTTTCACCAATATACAACGTAAATAATATAAGACCTAAATATTTTGAATGGAGATGGGCAACTGATAGGGTTAGATACATTGAAGAACAGATATGTATTAAAGAAAATAAATATAATGAAATTAAGGAATATTTTAAAGATAGACCAAATGATTTATTAGTAATGAATATATGTGCAGGTGAAGGATGGGAAATACTTTGCCCATTTTTAGATTGTGAAATTCCAAATGAACCATTTCCTTACAGGAATAAAAGCAAAAAATAATGAAAAGTAAAAATCTAGTTTTTCTATCTATATTTGATAATAAAACTGATCTTTCTACTTTCTTAAAGGAAGATAGAAAAGATTATGATGTAGTGGCTTTATATTATGGTAGACTTGATGGAAGATTTAAAGAACTTTCAAAATTGTTAAATCATATTGAAAAGGCAGGAAATGGTTCAATATATTCTAATTTTATAGACTTATGGGATAGGCTTGATTTTAGTAAATATGAAAACGTTTATTTTATTAATGATAACCTATATGATAAAATAGACGTTCAACTTCCTAAGAGTGTGGTAATAGGCTGGTCTTTTACCTGTGAAAACATGATTAAAAAACAAGCACAATATACTCCTAAGAATATAGAGCCATTCAAATGGTCTATTGATTTTAAAAAAAATAAAAAGGATAAAATAGCTTTTTTATTTTTAACAACAGAGGATATACATAGACCTCAACATTGGCATGATTTTTTAGATGAAGGAAAAGATAGAGCTACTTTATATGCTCATTCAAAATATCAAGATAGACTTAAGAATCAGTATTTAATAGATGCACAAATACCTGAAAGATTTAAAACAGGTTGGGGAACTATGGGCTTAGTTCATGTAATGAATGCCTTATTAAAAAATGCATTACAAGATGAGACTAATAAATACTTTGTATTTTGTTCAGAAAGCTGTATACCTATTTTTAACTTTAACAAATCATATAAAAATATATTTAATATAGGTAAATCATGGATAAATTTAATAGGCAGCCCTCAAGGATATGAGAAAATGCAAACTGATAAAGTAGTAAAACGCAAACAACTTGGATTAGAAGAAAATAGAATTTTAAAAAATGAACAATGGATAATATTAAGTAGAGAACATGCTCAAATAATAGCAGACCATGATCATACTGAAAATTTTAAACATCTTCCAATCCCAGATGAATGGTATCATGCAAATGTAATAAGATGTTATGATAATAACTTTGAAAATAATTTTATTAATAGAAGTTTAACTTATTTAGAATGGGAAAGATTTTCACCTAAGGTTTTTAAAACAATAGAGGCGGCAACTCCTAAAAGCGATTATTTATTTTTAAGAAAAATAGACTATTGACTTTTTCTATTTTTAATATTATTAATAACATCTCTTATTTCAGCAGCGGCTTCATAATCTTCATCAAAAAGCGCTTCATTTAAAGTATGTTGTAGAATTTCTAAGTTTCTTTCGTCACTTAATATTATTTGACTTTCTTGATGTGTCTTTATTTTTTCAGTAAGATAATTTATTTTTTCAATACTCTTTTTAAGGTTTTTATCTGCCATTTTAGCAATGTGAAATTTTTCATATTTCCTACCTATATAAAATCCTAAAAGAAGCGACATAAATGAAATTAGAATTAAATAAATCTCCATAAATTATATATTAGTATTATATTATAAGAATATGCTTTTTTAACTTAAAATCCTTCATTTTACAGGTTAATAAGATATATAATTAATAAAAATATTTTAAAAAAATAAATAATATAATTATGCCTCAGAACATATTATTAAATACTGCTTCTAATTATGTAGCAGATGACTCATATAAGGTCATGGTAACAGATATAAACTATGCACCTGAAAACCCTGATAGTGGTGGAATATCTCCATCAGCGGGTGAAACTGGATTTTGGATTCAATCAAATGAAGCTTTTGAAATTAAATTCAAATATGCTGACAATACTGGATCTTCGGTAACTTATGTACAAGAAGACAATCAACACCATATTGCAATAGATCAATCAGATGCAGCAAAAGGTGTTCAAGTTCCATGGTTAGAACATCAAATATATGGAAAACCAGCGCTTGTTTATTTTATAGGAAGTCAAGGTCAATCAATTGTAGTATTAAAAGTAACTTCTGCAATAAATCACGATAGTGATTTTAAAGACGGTGGACATGATTCAAACTTTTTAAGTTTTCATAGTAATTCTATTAAAATGGGAACAGTTGGTAAAGCGTATGCTACACAAACAACTACAAATGAATATGGATATCGAGCAATAAGACATGATAATATCGGGTTAACTCCTGGAGAAAATATAGAAGTTGTAGTTGATGGAATAGTAGATTATATTGCAGTTTTAATGAATGACGTTAAAAACATAGACTCAACATTAGACAAAGATATTGAAAATGAACAAACAACTATTATGTTTACTGTTCCAGCCGGTTATGATAATCAAGATTCTAATAATAGTATAGTAACATGGTATAGTATTGGTAAAAATGTAGAAAATTTAGAGTTTGAAATTTATGTAGGAAATGGAAGTAATGATGGTTCAGCTAATGGTCTTAGTACAGACTTTTATTTTAAAACATCTGGACATGATAATCAATTTTTTGGAAACCTACACGGTGGAGAAACAACATCTACTGCAATAGCCTTAAGAGGAGGTCAACAAACTGCATTAAATTGGGACTTATTTAAATGGGACTTTACCGTAGACTGGGGAGACGGAACAGTAGAAGCTTTTGATGCAATGTTGCCACACCAGGAAGGAGGAGAATATCAATCTATAAATCCTGTTACTTATTCTCATACTTATGCATCATCAGGCTATTATAAAATATCAATAGGTGGAAACCCACAAGCTTTAAATTTTGGAGCAGTTTTTGGTGAAGAAAACCCTTTAACATCATCAAATCCTGAGGTATTAAATGCCCTAAAAATTAGAAACTTAACACAATGGGGAACTCATAAATGGAAATATCTTCCTAGTTTTAAAAACTGTGCATTCATGGATGTTACAGCGACAGACCAGCCTCAACTGTTTGGTTCAGATGATTATGTAGACCCTGAAGGAAATATTGTTTTTGATCAAAATGGAGAATGGAATAGTAATATACAGCCGGGTACTGCTTGGCAAATTGTTAGTAGTCCATCATTTGAAGGATGTACATTACTTAGAAATGAAAATAATTCAATTGCAAGTTGGAATTTAAGTAGTATTTTTAATAAAAATATATATGGTGGAAATAATTTAACGAATTTATTTAAAGGTTGTAAACTATATTCCCCTGTTAATTTTGACAAGTGGGTAGAATACTGGACTATCAACTCTACTAAAGTAATGGCTATGCAAAGTACCTTTGAAGGTTGTGAATCATTTAATGCCGATATTTCTAATTGGCCAGTTGAATTAGAAAGCAATAGCCAGCGTTTTCAAAATGTATTTAAAAGCTGTAAATTATTTAATCAAGATTTATCAAATTGGGATGTTAGTAATGTTACAAACATGACTTCTGTTTTTGAAGGCTGCGAATCATTTAATCAAGATTTAAGTCAATGGAATGTTAGTAATAATCTTATATTTAAAAACACATTTAAAGGTTGTATAGTATTTAATCAAGATTTATCAAATTGGAGTAATAACAATCAAATAAACATTGAAGGAATGTTTAGTGGTTGTGAAGTGTTTAATAATGGAGGAAGTGATTTACCAACATGGACTGTAGGTGGTAGTGCTAAAGGAGTATTTAAAGATTGTTTAGTATTTTCACCATCAAATAATATTAGTTGGAATACAAGTGCTGTTACAAGTTTAGAAGAAGCATTTATGAATTGTAAAATTATTAATTTATATAAGCTTAGATATTTAGATACTAGTAATGTGACTGAGTTTAGAAGCTGTTTTGAAGGCTGTGATAATACACCATCTGCAGGTAATACATATCCAATTGATTGGGATATAACTAATGGAAGAAGTTTAAATAGAATGTTCTTTAATAGCAATTTAAATACACATTTTCCAAATTGGGATTTTTCACAATTAGGTCAAAACTATGTAAATGGACTTAATGAATTTTATGCTAATGGAAATGGAGTTAATAGAGTATATAGTGATGGTACTGAAGAAATTACAGGAATGTTTAATTTTGCGCCATTCCCATATACTGGTTTTTGGAACGATGGTAGTAACTTTGAAGTAGAAGGTTGGATGAAAAACTTTGTAGGATCAGATCATTCTGATTTATTCTATCAACAATATGATCTACTTTTAGAAAAATTAGCAAATGAATTACCTGATTTAAATGTAATAGATGGTCAAGTAGATTTTGAAGTTGCACAAATAGATAATACTGGGTTAGGAACTACTGAGAATGGAACACCATGGTATGGAAGAATAGATATGGGACAATCTCAAAGAAGTTCTTCACATACTACCTACTATGCAGCAATAAGAGAAAAGGGCTGGTTTTTAGTAGATGGAGGAGAAATATAATAATATAAAAATAAAATAAATTAAAAATGATTTGGAATCAACCTCAAACAATATTAGATTCAGTAGTAGCTTTTACGGCTCAATTTAATAATACAGACGATATTGAAAATTTTACACTTTCATCTAGTGAAAGTGGAACAGTAATAAATAACACCATTCCTAGTCTAAATACTGTAGGAATTCCACCTAGAGTAGATGGCGTTGCAGGTGATAATACAAGAGACGATGCTATTACAGTTTTTAGTGATAAAGATTTTGAAGTATGGGGATTTTTTACCGGTACTGGGCAAGGATGGATGAAGTTAGATGACGTTGACGCATCTGACCCTGAATATAAAGGCCATGTTACATTAGTATGGGCAGATAAAGAGTCTACTGCTAACGATGGCGTGCTTCTATCATATTATTTTAAATCTAAGCTAGGTTCACAAGATTTAGCAATAGGAGAGGTTCACAAAATTTATATTGCAAAACACCCTAACAATTCAACTACTGATTTAAAAACAGGTAATAATTTAATAATAGATTATAAATTCGACGGAGATGTCAATGATTATAGAATGATTAGTCTTAAAGGTTCTAAGCTAATTAACAATAAAATTTTTATAAGGACAGGTTATGCTGGAAGTGAAGGAATAGAACCTATTGATAAAAAAATGTCTATTTTTGAAGTAGACATTGATTTAAGCGGATATGCTCCAGGAGACGAGTTTACCTATACTATTCCAGAAACTAAAAGAATTGAAAGTGCATTTTTTATAGCAGATGGATTTAAATCTTTAGAGGGAACTTTATCTGAAACTACAAATGGCAATGATTATGTTACATCAATCAGTTCTATAATGTTAGAAGATCAAAATCAAGAGACAAATTGGAAGTTATATTATAAACTAAAATAAAAAATTAAGTAAAATGAAAATAGGACAATCAAATACAGTAATACAAGCCTACTTAAATAATAGTAGATTAGTATTAGGTAGAGAAGATAATGGAAATCTAAATTCAAATGGAAATGTTGCAACAGGATCAGATGGTGTATTCGTACCATCCACTCATATATTCACAGAAGGAGATGGTGAAAAGGTTGTATTTTTAACAAGTGAACTTAACTTTTCACAATTCGCATACAGCTCATCGGGTCAATTTATAAATTATAATGGAGTTTCTAGACTTACTGGTATTTCTCCATATATTGAATCAGTTGGAGATGGATATGTTAGAGATAATGGAATTAGAGTATATACTGAAACTCAAATGGAGGTATGGGCTTATTTTAAACATAATAGTAACCCTCAATTTTATGGAACAGGTTGGAGAAAGATAATGGAAATAAATCCATCAAGATCAAAATATGATGGGTATACTGATATTCCATTTATAGATTATTATGGAAACAATGTATCGTCTAATGGAGGAGTTGGAATGATGCAATCAATTGCGTTTCAAGCAAGTGAAAATGGAGCTGAGGTTAAGGTAATTTCAATACCTGATGGAGCTGCAGGAACTTATGATAAAATAGGAGGCAGCGATGCAGTTGGTGAAGTTAACGCATTGATGGATGTTTCAGGCGGAAATTCATATTTAGAATGGGATCATAGTGTTAAACAATTTGGTGTAAAATATAGTACACTTGGAGATTCAAAAGAAAAATATGACAGGACATTTATTATTGAAGATGTAAGTGCAGCTGGCAACTCATCTACCGTTGGAAATAATTATTCATGGACACTTAACACTGAACAAAAAATGCAAAACGTGACAATGTTAGCAAATGATTTATATGCAGTGGAAATTAAATCTTTTAGTTCTACTGAAGACGTTGAAAATCCAGGTTCTTATATAAATATAATTAATTTTACATTATCATCCCCTGATGGAAACAGAGAAGAGCAATTAAGTGAAAGTGGAATGACGTATAAAGTTTATATAGATTTAAAGCATTAATAATGATAATAGGCATAACTATAAATTTAACTTCTAGTTCTATTTGGTCAAACGGCATAAATCAAAATGCAATATATTTAGCTAATGTATTAGCAACTGCAGGCCACTCTGTTATTTTAATATTTTCAGACTCTAATTCTAAAAATAAAAAATCAGTTAATACTTTAAAAAAAATAATTAAAAGTAGCGACAATGTTACATCAATGGATATCGTAGAATCCTTTAATGTAAGATTTGATGTATTAATTCAATTAGGTATAAGTATTGAAAAGACATGGATGAAAGCTTATAAAAGGCATAATTCTAATATTAAGACTATTAATTATGAATGTGGAAATCATTTTTTAATAGATAGTGAAAAAATATTATATAATCACTTAGGTGGAGATAAGCCTCCTAAAAGAGAAGCTGTTATAATTAAACCAGATCAAATATGGGTAATTCCTCAAATGGAAAATACTAACTTACATTATTATCAACATAGAAGAGATTGTAATAAGGCTACAGTAATTCCATTTGTATGGGATTCTATGGCTTTAGAAGAAAATGCAAAATCTAATAATTTTAAAACCTATACTAAAAGAGATATAAACAATGTTGCTGTAATGGAACCAAATATTTCAATTATGAAAAATTGTATATACCCTATAGTTATTTTAGAAAAATTTGTAAAGTATGAAAAGGGTGAATTAAAAAAAATAATGTTAATAGGAGCTGATAGAATTAAAAATAACTATACTTTTAAAAAATTAATAAAAGATACTACCCTTTTTAAAAAAGGATTATTAAGTGCAGAGGCAAGGTTTCAAACTCACATGGTTTTAGATAAACACGTAGACATGGTTCTTAGTTGGCAAATTGAAAACCCACTTAATTATTTATATTTTGATGTATGTTGGTTAGGTTGGCCACTGGTTCATAATGCAAGTTTATGTAAAGACTTAGGATATTATTATGAAGGATTTGACGCAGACGGTGCAGTTGATGCAATTAAAAACGTAATAGCTAATCATAACAACGACGAAGACTATATGAATAGAATGAGAAAGATAATTTCTAGGTATACAATAGAAAATAAAAAAATGTTAGATAATTATAATAGGTTATTAGATGACTTAGTTAATGATAGATTTAAGCGTTGGTCTTATGATTGGAAAACAAATACAATTAGTTAGGTAATTCTCTAGAAAATTCTATTACAAAGCTTTCTAAAACACTATCAACGTATTCAACAATATTTAAAGGAACGTCTATTATAAAAATAGATGTTTCCGATATATCCTGAAATCTTATAGTAATGTTATTACGTTTAATCAGTTGCATTATTCTATTGATGTGAGCGTACTTGACTTTTACTCTATAATCAATACAAATTTCTTTTTTAATGATCTCAGTACATTCTATCGATTGTCTAGCGGCCTCTTTATACGCCTTAACCATACCGCCTTTTCCTAGCTTAATTCCTCCAAAATATCTAACAACTACACATGCACTATAAGTAAGTTCTTTGCTTTTAAGTTGTCCAAGGATTGGAAGGCCTGCAGTACCTGAAGGTTCTCCATCATCTGAACATTTTTCAATTTCACCAGTGTCTCCAAAAATATAAGCCCAACAGTGATGGTTTGCTTTAGGATGAATTTCTTTAAGATCACCTAAAGCCTCTTTAAATATATTTTCACTTTTAATTGGAAATGTATAAGCTATAAATTTACTTTTCTTTTCAATGTGAATTTCTTCAGCCTCAGCTTTAATTGTAAAATAATTCATATTGTATTTATTAAACTTTTTTTAATAACGATATATAATATGTATGAGAACAATATATGCATTCGACGTAGATGGAACACTAACTCCATCAAGATTAACAATGGATCCAAAGTTTCAAAAGTTTTTTATAGATTTTTGTAAGTATAATTATGTTTATTTAGTTACAGGCTCTGATAAAGATAAAACAATTGAACAAGTTGGAGAAGAAGTTTGGCATGCAGCGGCAGGTTGTTTACAAAGTTGTGGAAATCATATTTTTGTAAAAGGAGAAGAAGTTTATAGAAACGACTGGTACCCAAGTGAAGATCTTATCAAATTGTTAGAATCTTTTTTAAAGATTAGTAAATGGAAAAAACAAACTTCTAATCACATTGAAAGAAGAATTGGCTTAGTTAATTTCTCAGTCGTTGGTAGAGATTGTACACAAGAACAGAGAGATGAATATGGAGAATGGGATGATATTAATAAAGAAAGACTTGATATGGCTGCAATAATAAATGAAAGCTTTCCAGAATTAGAAGCTTCAGTAGGAGGTCAAATCTCAATTGACATCCATCCAAAAGGAGCAAATAAAAGCCAAGCCAAAGAATGGATCTTAAAAAGATTTGATGGCAATCCAGTAATTAAATTTTATGGAGATAAGACATTACCTGGTGGAAATGATTATGATCTTGCTAAAGTATTAGAAGGAGGGTTCCATGAAATTAATCAAGTTAAAGATTGGCAAGAAACATATGAACTTTTAAAACAGGAAGTCGATGGTTACAATTGACATCCACATGAAAATTTTTAATACGTATAAATGAAAGATGAAGTAATAGAATTTGAAGGAGCAGATGAAGAAGCATTAGTTCTTGAAATGAAAGTAAGAGAAAGAGAGATGGGAACTTTATTAGTTAAAAAAACTATATGGGCTTTAGAAAATAATAAAGATGAATTCATATATGCGATACATGCAAAGGATGATTTTATAATGGCAATTAAAAGAGATAATTTTTTAGATGCATTAGAACATAATCTAGATAAAATGGAAAACTATGAAGAATATGAACTTTGTAAAAAATCCATTGAATGGATAAATTATTTAAAAATAGAAGAAAAAACAAATGTCAATAAAGGATAGAGACTTATTAAAATTTAGACAACCAATTCATATAGACTATATAGAAAGTCATATTATTAAATTAAATAGAGAGCAGACTCTAGGAATTTTAAATAAATATATTGAAGCCGATATTTTAGAAGAAAATAAAGGTTATTACGTACTTAAAAGAAATAATTAAAAATGAATGAGATAGATTATATTTACGTAGATATTATTTTAAAAGAAGCAGCAACTGCCGGCATCAGTAAAACACTTATAGAACAATATGCTACATATTATATTGCTAAAGATAAAGTAGATACGAGAGAGGCTTATAGAATAGCAATTGAAGAATTAAAGAAAGAAAGAGGCATTTTTAATGAGCTCGGAAAAAGTTGAATATATCCCACC
>Ga0181369_1000370_pt1 | contig 12614 bp, 11 predicted proteins | sample LowvirmetaG_8_FD_130088 | JGI IMG/M metagenome (GOLD analysis project Ga0181369, IMG submission 130088) | Marine viral communities from the Subarctic Pacific Ocean - Lowphox_04 viral metaG | ecosystem: Environmental > Aquatic > Marine > Oceanic | place: Subarctic Pacific Ocean | collected... | reverse complement strand
TTTCCTTAGGACACGACCAATAGATTGTAGGTTGCGAACTCTGGACTTTGAAGGACTTGCGAAGATAACGTTGTGTAATCTTTTGATGTTGATGCCTGTGGAAAACGTACCATATGAAGCAACGATGATGGCATTATCAGATTGTTCGGTTAGTAGTCTGATGTCTTCACGGTCATTAACATCTACTCCACCATGTACGAAATGTACTGGTCTGTCTGTGTGACTATTTATCATTTCGTAAAGAGGCACCCCATGACGCTCTACATAGTTGAAAAGGACTAGAGTGTTTCCCTTCAGATCACAGGCAAGATTACGAATGAATTTATTTCTACCTTCATGTTCTACAAGGTATCCGATCTCATCTTGATATCCTTCAAACAGTTTTTCCTCATGCTTCACTAGAACAATCTTTACCTTCAACTTAGCAACATGTCCTTCTTGCATTAGTTGTGCAGTTCGTGTCACTTGTGAGCATCTACCAAAGACACCTTCAAGAACTAACTGATTGACATTTGCACCATCAAGAGTTCCTGTAAATCCAATACGATATTTACATTCATGCAACTTACCCATCAGAGACGTAAGAGATTTGGCTTTGAAAAGGTGTGCCTCGTCACCGATGACTACATCGAACCTGTCAAACCATTTTCTAGGTTCCTTATAGATAGATTGCCAAGTGGTAATTACCACCTGATGGTCCGTGTATTTTTCTGCCCCCGCATATATTTTGTGGCAGTTTTCGGACGCCATCCATCCGTATTCTTCAAAGTCCTTATACATCTGCTCCACTAGAGATGTAGTTGGAACAACAATTAAGATATTTCTGTTCGCATTTGCATGGAAGCGTACTAATGCATAAATCATCAGAGACTTTCCAGAAGCTGTTGGTGATAATAAAAGTCTCCTATTATATTTTAGTGCCTCGTATATTGCTTTATACTGATAATCCCGAACGGGATAAGGTAGACGAAGGGACTTTACAAAACCTACAACACCCTCAGGAGTGATAAAATCATTCTGTGCTAGAGGGTGTCCAAAGAACTTACAGTCTTGAAATTTGTAGTTGTACTTCTTTTCATCCGCCCACTCCAATAGGTAGTCTAGAAGACCACAATAGATCTCTCCTGTTGCAGGTGAGTACAAACGGATCTTTCCATCCCATCCTTTCCAACGACGTTGCTTCTGCATATACTTTGCAGACTCAACTTCAAAACAAAAGTAATCTGCTAGTTCATAATTAATGTGAGGTTCTGCTTCTATCTTTAAATATACTTCATTCTTCTTACGAATAAGGAGGTCCATAAAACCATGCTACAAGAGATTTACGCAATCCTGATGTTACAGGTCTAACCCTGTGCCATTGATCACCTTGAAAAAATAGAGCAGTTCCTGGTTTTGACTTGAAGGTCTTATACCTAGGTTCATCTCTAGGACTATATATCTCCAAATCAAACTCCCCTCCTCCGAAGTCATCGTTGAGGAAAAGTGACATACTAATCTTTCTTACGTTGCCTTTAACAGGTGTTGGATGCTGGTCTACATGCCAGTCGTAAAAGTCTCCCTCTCCATAGATACCAAACTGAACAGGTTCAATGCCTGTGATATTCAAGTTCCATTTGGCATCTACGTTCACTCGTTTTTGCATACGTAAAAACATGGATAGGAGATCTCTATCCCCCAACCATGCTATCTCAGAACTTCTTGTATCTTTATTGCTATTGTGTAACGTACCCTTTTTCCATTTCAGGTCAGACGAACTAATCGCTGTCCTTACAATGTCCATTGCTCGTTTATTGAAAGTTACTTCTTTGAAATAAAGTCCATAATTCATTATTAAAATCCACTTTGAAACCTCTTCCACTCAATAGCATTTTTGATGTGATAAGTGCGACTATTAATCATACGAAGCACACCATCAAGAAAGAAGATTACTTGGTCTATGTAGTCAATTTTATACTGTAGTTTATTGATGTCCTGATCGGCATCGATAAACATTGCAATCTCTTCTTTAGTTGTAAGTTTTAAGTCAAATGGCATCTCTTTGTATATAGAAGATGGTGCTTTACCTTTGTAATACAACCACTTCTCTTTTATAAGACGCTTCATTTCAAGTTCCCTATCCTTCTTCATCAAAGAATAGGTATTGTGAAATTCCATATATTTCATATGGAGTTGGGGGATTGCTAGTGAATCGTTATCATGCAAGTCATCGTCTAACTTACAATCAGTCTTCCATAGATTCTGTATTGTTTCTAAATTCATCACCAAAAGAATACTTAAATTTCATTGCTCCTAGGATCCATGCTTGAGATAAAGACTTGGGTCCTATCTGTATTAGTCTAGCATGTTTCCATTTCAAATTGGGGTCAGCGTATGCTCTCTGCTTCCAGTCTTCCATTAAGTGCGGCGTTGTGTACTGTTAACATTTCGGACTTCATACAGCGTATATTTGAAAGTCGCTGTTGCTGTAAAATAATCATTATCACTTCCAGTTACATCAAATCCAAGAGTTGAAAGAGATACAGGAAACATATCTTTGAATACAACATCAAAATTTGCAATGTTGTTATTGTTTAAAACTTGCAACGTTGCGTCAGAAAATCTAGAATCTTGTGATGGTGTATTTTTATACTTATCATTCCAAACTGTTCTTTCTGCTAATTCTTGAGGAGTACCTAATGCACGCATCCAATTATGCAACTGCATATAGTTTTTCAAATCCTCATCAACAATAAAATCGATAGTGAAATCACTATACCTCATGTTACCCTCAACTGGAATGGGTACTAATCCTCTGGTTGGAATATTTACTTCTCCCAGATTTACTGTAGGGATTTCTGCTTTCTGGCACAAGAAAGAAACCTTGTTTGCCTTGTCAAGGATAAACAAAAATCCAATAGGAGAAAGAAAATTCCTATTCGTAAGTTGATCTTCGTACCAGTTTGCCATTCAATTGTGGTGTTCAACAATAGTATTTAGATAAAAAAAAGAGGTCCCAATAGAGACCTCGTTCACTTCCTTCACACGGTATAGTATGTATATGATTTACATAAGCACTTCCTTGCAGATTCTTTTACATGATGCTTGATGCGTATCTGTACATTCAATTAGGCATTCGTAGTAATCGTTTATTTTTTCTAATTCGATAGAATCCTCAAAGTGTGACCATTCGTATAATTGATTTCTAGAAGCGAGATTGTTCATAGTTTTTCTGTTCGTGGTTGCAGTACATAATATAAATGAAATTTGGGTTCACTTGTTCACCTCGTAATTCTATACTATCTATACTAATTTGTCAGGAAATACTAACTTTATGCAACGAATATTATTGCCTACTAACTTATACCTAGGCATAAAAAAAGGACCCCGAAGGGTCCAGTAGTTGTGTATCCTGATGGATCACATGAGGTTCGTAACCTGTACGCGACGGTAGTAGCGGTTGGAGTTGGCGGTAAGTGCGCCTGAACCCTGTGTGAGACCTTGAGCGAAAGGATTGGAGACCATGCCGTAGCGGGTCTTGAAGCCAATCTTGGGCTGGAAGGTGTCAGGGTTGATTGCACGAACCTGCTGGAGAGGAACGTAAGGGCAATAGAAGAGACCAGCGTCATAGGCGCTAGTACCCTTATAACCTGCAACGTAGAAGTGCTTGTCAGCAACGTTTGCAGAGTAAGGATCAACGTAGACCTTGATCTTGCCGTTGAGTGTACCAACCAGTGTGCTGGAGGTATCATCAACATTTGCGAGACCGTTGTTGCCAGCAAGAGCAGGGGTGTAGTCAAGAACACCAGCCATGCCCAGTGCAGAAGCAACGTCGGCGGAGCAGATCAGGACGTTGCCCTTGCCACGACGAGTTTGCTGACCAATAGCGTTAGCATCTCTTTCGATTTGGAAAAGAAGTCCTTTGAACTTCTCAACCGACCATCTGCCGTTGGAATCAACGTCAAGGTCAAAGATACCAGCGTTAGCGGTATTGTTCTGAGCACCAGCAACAGCGTTTACGTAGATTGTACGTACAACTTCACGGTTGATTTCAGCAAGGATTTCTGTGCTGAGGATGTTGGCGAGCTCTTGCTCGGCATCCAAACCATGAATTGCCTTAAGGTCCTGAGCAAGCTCAAGACTGTACTCTGCCTTCAGGGCACGAGACTTAGCAGTGACGCTAACCTTCTCGATTGAGAAACCCATCTCACGGAATGCAGTGTTAGCTGCACTGTCGTCAAGAGCTTCAGCAGTTCCTGTTGACATGCCTTGAGCATCGCCAGTCAACTCATAGGTTCCAGCAGGGGAATCGTTGAGAAGACCAGGGTTGTTGCCTTCAGCGTCGTTAGTAGCGTCAGAAGCGCCAGGATCGTATGAACCAGGACCGCCAGAGAAACCAGCGTTAGGCTCGTTGAAGAATGCTTCGTCGTAACCAGAAGCAGCAGGAGCACGCTCGCTACCGTAGTTGGTACGCATTGCGAAGATCAGTCCAGTAGGACCAGTCATCGGTTGAACGCCAGCAATATCATAGGCGATCAGTTGGGGCATGGAGCGTCTGATCAGGGAGATCAGAACGGGGTCGAAACCTGCAACAGGACCAGTTGCTGTGCTAGCACCAGTGTATCCAGTTGTTTGTAAAGTTTCCGAAAGCATACGAGACTCTTCAGCCTGTGCTTTTTCTTGGTTTTCGAGGAGTTGTGCAACGACGCCACGCTTATGGGAATCTGCAATCTCGGGGAGAGAATCGTGATTCAAGACGGGTGCCCACTTCTCCTGGAGGTGTTGTAAAGACATTTTAGTTTCCAGTTTTAGTAGTTAGGGTTTATAATTATTTGGACCAGCGAGCGAGTGCATCGACGTACTTCGACATCGTGCCGCTAACTGTTGATTCGACAAGGGGTTCCGAACCTTCTTCTGTGGGGTCAGCTGCAGCAGCAACCTCAGCCTTACGGGTGAAGTAGGATTCCTTGATCGTCTCGACTTTATTTCTAAAGTCTTCTTCAGTTTCAAACTCAACACCCTCTGCCAGAGAAGCAAGCTTCTCTTTCTGGGTCTCTGCGAGACCTGTGGCACATTCGTTCACAATTTCCATTTTGACAAACTCGCCAATACGCTTATTCAGAGCGACATTAGCATCGATTTGCTCGTTGAGTTTAGCTTCCATTTCATCAATTTCTCCAACCATGCCATCAAGCATGTTGAATTTTTCCTCGGGCACGCTAAAGTTGTGCTCAAGGAAAAGACCTTTTAGACCGTTGAAGAATGACTCTGCCATCTCAGTCTTAATGCCGTGCTCGATCTGGAGAGAATTCTCCTTCATCCAGGATTCGGCGGCATAAGTAAGATAGTCATCAACCTTCTCGGCCAATTCTGTTTGAACCTTTTCGACTTCTTCAGTCAGCGTGGTTTCAAACGCTTCTTGCAACGCTGTAACCTCAGCATTCACCTTAGAGGTAACTGCTGCTTCAAAGATTGTTGCTGCTTTTACACGGAACTCTTCTGAGAGTTCTTCACCAGCGACAAGAGCGTTAACATCTTCAGTAAAGTCGTACTCGGTTTCAGTGAGGACTTCTTCTTCATCTTCGGTTCCTTCCATTTTAGCGGATGCGTTTGAAGGTTTTGTAGATAAAGACTTAGAACCTTCATACGAAACTGCACCAGCAGCTTTCGCACCAGCATTCTTAGTGCCTTTAGCACCCTCCATGGAATCAGTAGTAACATCAACTACTTTCGCTGCGCCACCGCCAGAAGTATCAATCTTCTCGCCAGGTTTAGCATCTTTAGTAACTACGTTGGAACCTTCGGACACTTGCTCCATGTTATCTAACTCTTTATTGAGTGAGGTCTCAGCCATTTGATTGAACTCCGTTATGCATTAGCGTTGTCTGTATTTATTTATAAATCACAAACTCTTTAAAAACTTAGAAAACGCGGAGATTTTACGCTCCTGTAAGTTGATAAGAGTTGCTTGATCAATTTCAGTTTTGATTTGAGCAATTGCAGCCTCTTTGAGGATGCCATTATCCCAAACCCATTCCTTTCCTTCCATAATTCCATCAACAAATGCATCAGGAGCAGAAGGATCTGCTACAATATCAGCAGCAGTTGCAAGCATAAAGTCGTCTGCAACAACACTACAACCTTCTTTTTTAATTAAAGATCCCATACCTCTAGAAGAAACGCCAAGACTGACACCTTCATCTAAAAGATTTTTAGTAATATTGCCCATAGGGGTATCAAGGATTTTTGCCTTTCCAATGAAGTTGTTTCCATCTTCTTTGAGAGACATAATCTTATGTGATACTCTATCTAAATTGATAGAAGGTCCGTCTGGGTGACCTAATTCTCCAAGAGCACGCCCTTTTTGAATGTAGTTCTCGCTGTATTTAGCAACTTCACGTTGCAAAGTTGACAACATGTACTTACGGTTGTTCCGATTTTCCACTTCTGCCTGCAAGAAAACACCTTCGATAAAGTGATTCCTTTTGCCATCGTTCTCCTCACATAGAAAATCTACTTGAGTGATTTCTTCAGCTATCAGTTTCATTGTCTTCTTCTGGGTTTTCTTCTTGTGGTAACTCGTCAACAGGAGGATCTTCAGGTTTGCGACCATCAACTTCAACTTCTTGAGGTTGCTCTTCAGAATCAGGAAGACTATCTGCAATTTCATCTGCAGCATCCTGTGCTGTATCATCCAAATCAAATCCCATGCTTTTCGCAAAATCTAATTTACGTGCTTGAATTGCCTCATAAGAGGCAGCACCTAAAGCATCATTAATCGAATCGATTGCTGCTGCTTTATCATCAGAAAAGATTTGTTGAACAATATCTTTCGCAATATCACTAGGCATAATAAATGTTCCCACTGTAGTATTATTTAGTCTATTTAAAATTCACCTCTGCGGGCATCAGCAGATTCAACTGCGGACTGTTCATTAGGTGCTACCTCTGCTGCTGGTGCTCCTCCACCTTCATCTCCAGCAGACATAGCAGGATCCATTTCCGCTGCAGGATCAGCAATAATACCAGATTTCATCTCTGATTCAATTTGCTTGTCGATCTCTTTAATCTCTTCTTCAGTTTGCTTGAGAACTTGACGACGCATATAGTCAACAGAGAAATACTTGCCGACATATGGATCCATAGTATTGACTTGGTTCATTCTTTCATTACGAATTTCAATCTCCTTCAGTTCAGTGAAGTAGTTGTCTGCAATGAAGTCAAGTTGAACATGGGTCTTCATGTCATCCCACTCTTCTAGTGTCATGACACCTTTCAGAATAAGTTGAGTTTTCAGAATATCCATAAAAAGTTCAGAGAAACGCTTGCGAAGACGAGCGATAAACTTCTGGAACTTAACTTCATCACGAGTAATTTCAGCAGCACGACCAATGTTGAAAGTCGTTTCTGTTTCTAAACGTGAACCAGGAACGTTGAGTGCTTTGTAGAGTTTCTTCTGGAAATACTTAACGTCTTCCAGTTCTCCAAGGTTCTGACCACCAGGGAGTGTGGAGATTTCTGTACCACGACCACCTTCGCGTCTAGGTAACCAGAAGTCTTCCATCATGGACATAAACTTCTTGTCGTCTTTAATCTCACCAGTGTTTGCATCGTAAACCATCTTGTTACGATAGCGTCCCATAACTTCGCGAAGATATTGTTCCGCTTTGTTCTTGGGAAGATTACCAACATCAATGTAGAAAATTCTACGTTCTGGTGCTCTACTTAAACGATAGATGACCAGAGAATCTTCAATCATTCTCAGTTGGTTGACTGCCTTAATCGCCTTGTGTAGGTGACTAAGTGTCATGTTTTTATTAAGATCTTGAATACCAGAGTGGCAGTATGTGATAGAATCTGAAGTAATCTTCATACCTTGATTACTTGAATTCTTAAGACCTTTGGGGTTGTAAAGAAAATATTCTGCTGATTTCTGTGTCAGTTGAGTGTTAAGATCTACGCCACGTAATTGCTCTGGACGTTTCTGTTCATACTCAACGACCTTACGAATCTTGCGGGGATCGATATAACGAAGTTCTGTAAGACCAGCAGAAGGATTTTCAGGATCAATTATTTTATGATAAAACAGTCTTCCATCAACATACCAGCGACGGAAGATTTCATATGAACGATTTTCAAAATCGAGGAGACGAATAATTTCGTCAAACTCCTCTCTCATAAGTTTTTTGATTTTATCCGACGCCTTTAGATTGGAAAGTTCTAATTCAACGGGTACATTATCAAAGTTTCCACAAATAGTTTCATTGACGATATCATCAACAGCACTATCACATTCTGGTTGCATGACCATCTCTCTATAACGAGAAATGAGTTCATAATCATTACGCATAGATCCGTCAAAATCGACGGAGTATCCATAATATCCGCCACCAACGATTGGTTGCGAACCATCCATGTTATCTTTTTGAACAAAAGAAGGCCCCTTAGGGACCTTCTTTGCTCTTTCAAGTGAAAAACCGAAGAGCTGAGACATTATAATTCTACTAGTATATTGGTCCTGATCTATTTATCAGGTCACTCATTTGCTTGAACAGGAGTCCAGTATTGTGTCTGAAGTTCAACTGTGAACTCTTCGATAGCATCGTTGTTACCGAAGTCCAGATCAATCGCAGCAATATTGCTAGGAAATACGTTGTAGAACTTGTAAGACTTAAGGATCCTAGGTGCATCTCCGTTCTTAACATCTCGCGCTAACTGATGAACAGTCATGTCGGAGAAGTAACCAGTTGCATCATCCTCATCGCCCAGGGTGCCTGCTGCTGTGAAGTTCTCATTGTATGCTTGAATGCTCGATGCCCAGAGTTCAAATGCATTACGCAGAACAAAGTTGCTATCGTTCTGAATAGTGATAGTCCAGGGTTCAAAGGTTCTGTCACCAGCAATCTTCAATACACGTCCTCTAAAAGGAACTTCAATAACACCGATCTGAGAGGAAGGTAGGTTTGCTGCGCGAACAGTAAACTTACCAAGATCAATCAGTGCAGAGTTGTTGACAATTCCTGAGGGGAATGCCAAATCTACTTGGAATAGATTAGGACGTGCAAAGTCTGATACGACATTTGCCTTAAAGTCGTCAATAGTTCCTCTTTTTGCCATTGTTTTTTAGTGTCTCCGTCGCTAATATTTAGTACAAACAATATTTTCAGACAAAAAAAGAGACCCCGTAGGGTCTCTGTGTTATATTAGTTGTTATCAGGCAGCGACTTCAGTGAATGCAACACCAGTTCTGGTTGCTGTGAATGTCAGCGTAATGTAGTTGATTGTGCGGGTAGGCTTGACATAGATTTCTGCATAAAACTCACCACGATCAACAGCCTCGGGAGGATTGTTCTGACTATCACACTTGACGAGGAAGTCAGTAACACCACGACGACCTTGAACTTCACGGAGGTAAGGTTCAACGATATTTACGAACAGCGAACGCTGTGCTTCATCGTTTTGCTCAAACAGTTGTGCCTTAGCAGCACCGCCAATGACACGCTCCAGGGTCAGGAATAGACGACGGACGTTGATGCGATCGAATGCAGAAGCGAAACTTTGTGCAGTCTTGTCACCGAAGAGGACAACACCTTGACCAGGGAAAGAGACGATAGGGTTGATACGAGCACCATACAAGCGGTCGCGTTGTGTCTTATTAGGAGTATATGCAAGTTTAATTGCATTTCTCAAGATACCACGTTGGAAACCAGCAGGTGAGAACCAAGGTTCTGAAACTTCAGTTGTTTGCAGGCAAAGACCAGCAACATCACCGTTACAAGGAATATAACGATAAACATCATTATGCTTGTCGTAGATGTACTTGTAACCAGAATCAAATGCTACATAGTTGCTGCTAGGCAGTGTATTGAAGAAATTGATCAGATTGTCAGTAATCGTATTGGCATTAGCGATACCAATAATAGTTCCACGGCGAGGAGATACGAACAACATGCAATCACGACGCTCTTCAACGATGTTGACCAGAGAGGTGATCTTAGCAAGTGCATCTGCATCACTAGCACCAGAAGGACCTGCCAGGAAGTAATCAACAGTTTGAGATTCTGGATCAGACAGTAACTGATATGCAGTAATAACGTCGGTATTGACTACAGTGTAGACACCGCCAGAGTTTGCATAGTCAGCACCACTCTCAAGACGATAGTAGAAAGTAGAGTTATTCTTAGAACCAACAGTAGTACGAGCTGCAGGATAGTCAACAGAACCAGCAGCAGAACGGAACAGATTGAACTGACGATCAGCAGTCAGACCCCAGTTACCATCAGCTGCGGTGGCAGTTGCATTGAAAACTTCAGTCTCATGCTCACCCCAGAAAACATACTCGGATCTTTGCTTAATAACTTCAACATAGTAGTTGGTTTCACCAACAGAAGTCTTAGCATCAGATGCCTTAGAAACACTAATGAAACGCTCAAGAAGAGCACCAGTTGTACCAGTGATTTTACCATCAATGTCAACGACAAGGATGTGCATTTCGTCACGATAACCGCCTGCTTCGCTTGACCACTTAGAAGTACCAGGACGACCCGCAACGTTAACCCATTTCACACCAGGCAGATACTCACGCTCATCATACTCATTAGAAATAGTAGTGATTGCAACTGCGGTGCTGTTAGTATCTTCAACACTATCTGCTGCAGCAAATTCGATGCTATCCTTATTGAGAGCAATCAAAAGTTTACGCTTAACACCACTAGTAGCAATATCACAAGTGTTTGTGCCTTGAGTAATCGTTTGTGCATCAGCAATGATACCAGTAACACCACCAGCAGGAAGACCGATTTCCAGTTCCTTATTAGCGGGATCCCATGCAAGAACGTTAACGGTTTCAGCAGAACCAGAAATATCAACAGTGGTAGTACCACCAACTGTGAAATCTCCAACAACGTTAACAACAGTCAGAACGATGGAATACTTGAAGACTTTAGCAGCAGCACCAGATGCAGCAGTAAGTGCTTCATCAGCAACGAACTCATGCTCGTTACCAGAAGCAGGAGCGGGAAGAACAGCAACCTGATCAGCACCAGAATCAGTTACAAAAATACCGATGGAATTACCTTTTGAACCAGGAGTACGTGATGCCCAAGAATACGAGTTGTTCGCATCAATAACGTTGGTTTCATAATCCTGTAGATTTTTAATCAGAGGAGCACTGCCAGTGTCAACAGCATTTTTCAGTGCGGAGGAAGTAACACGAACAGTCTTGAGGACGCCACCATAACTTAGGTACTGAGAAGCAGTATACCAATATTCATAGTTGTAATCGTTGGGTTTACCGAAACGATCTACAAGTTCTCTTTCCGAGGAAATCTCGATAATCTCTTCTACAGGTCCCATTTCAAAAGGTGCTGCAAGAACACCAACGTTCGCAGTAGATAATGTAGTGATAGTCGTCAGGTCTCTTTCCTGAATGACTACACCTGGCGAGGACTGATTGGTTGCCATTGTTTAAGTCTCCTAGATTAATTCAACATCGGTTGTCTAAGATTATTTATATTTTTGAAAACTCACTGGAACTCCCACATATAAGACTTATCCCCATATTCCGCAACCTGCCAAACGTCCCCTTGTGCATCTGCGAAGTATTCATCTTCTAATCCATCCGACATAAATCCAAATGGTGCCATATCTTGTTCGATATTTTCTCTCTGATCATCGTAGATGCGTTGTCTCACATCATTATCATGCATCTGCTTAAAGTATTCTTGCATCGCCATCCAGGCAAAAATTACCAAGCACATTGCTAAGTCATCATTACAACCATCTTCTGCAGCAAACGATTGTCCCTTGACAATAAAGGTAGTGAGTTCTGCGATAGTATCGTAATCTGGAATGAGAAGTTTATCTTCTTCGATCAATGCTTTGAGGTTAGAACATCCAACCTGCTTAACAGCACTAGACATCTTAACACCTAGTTGTGTCTTCTTACCAGAAAATCCTTGACCGAGTTGCTGTCCTGCACGACCGCGCATTGCTACCATCAGAAGATTTTCATACTCTAAATCAAACTGAATAATATCTGCAACCTGTCCGCCAATGTCATTTACCTCACATAAAATATATGCATAGTTATAATTTCTTGCCACATCTATAATAACATTGGGGAAGATGATAGGTTTTATTTCATTATTCCTATATCTAGCAACTAGTTCATATGGCACTGTCGTAGTATCCATAACACAAAACGCCGAGTAATCTTGACTTGTGCCACGAGCAACGTCAACTGTTATGATATAATTATGTTCAGGTTCAGCACGTTTATAAATTGCAAGACCTTTGTTTTGTGCAATAGGTTCGACATACGGCATTGTCCTCAACTTACTTGGAGCAATCAATGTATCAACAGAACCAAGGAACTCGCATTCAAACTCAACCTTGAATTGTGATTCTGAGGTGTTCTTAATCGTCTGCTCTTTCCAAGCAGCATCTCTACCAGGAACAGCAGACCAATGAACTTCTGTTGGTATATATTCATTCTTACTAAGTTCTGCATCATGCCACAACTTATAGAACATGTTCATCCCATGTGGCGTGGAGATGATAATTACCTTTGTGCTTTTACCAGAAGATATAGTAGGATAGACAGATGAAAAGAACTGATCAGCAATGTGATTCGG
>Ga0181369_1000366_pt1 | contig 12820 bp, 9 predicted proteins | sample LowvirmetaG_8_FD_130088 | JGI IMG/M metagenome (GOLD analysis project Ga0181369, IMG submission 130088) | Marine viral communities from the Subarctic Pacific Ocean - Lowphox_04 viral metaG | ecosystem: Environmental > Aquatic > Marine > Oceanic | place: Subarctic Pacific Ocean | collected 2015-11-29 | reverse complement strand
CATTGGAGACTCATTAAAAAGTGGAGCTTTGACTTACGGATTAGGTCAAGGTGCTAGATATTTAGGTGGAGCAGGTTTTCAAGGTAATCCTTTTGCTGCAGATGGCGGAGCTTTTAGAGGTGGCCTTGAGGGATTTAAAAGCGGATTTAGTTCACCATTAGGAAATCAAACAGGATTTAAATTAGGTAAACCTGTCGAAGCAGTTGAAGGTGTAGGTATAGATACTAGCGTGCCTTTAAAAAAACCTAATGTGTTAGCAGAACAAATGAGTGAAGTATCTTTGTCACCTAATAATTTAGCAGAACAAATGAGTGAAGTATCTTTATCTCCTAGTGGATCTGTAGTTAATACAGTAGTAGACAAATCTATAGTAACTAAAAACGATCCTGGATTTTTAAAAAATTTATTTGATGGAGTCAGTAATCAAGACTACGGTAAGATTGCTAAAACAATTGGAGATGGAGCTAAAAAATTTGGTAAGGCTATGTTTACAAATAAAGATGGTTCTATTGACAAAGCAGCAGTAATGGGAGCAATAGCCTTTGCTGGATCATATGCAGAAGCCAGAGCATTAGCCGCTGAAACGGGCTTAGATGATGATTTAACTGAAGAAGAATATAATGAAGCACTTAGAGAAGAAAAAAAAGAAGAGTACGCAGGTTACTTAACTAACTTCTTTGGTGGTGTAAAAGATGGTGGCAGAATAGGATTTGAGTCTGGTGCTAATGAAATGATAAAAACACAATTACTAGAAGATATTATGCCTAATACAGATACTACTACTGAAGACTATATAGTTATTTTGACTAAAGACGGACCGAAAGTAGTTTTAAGATCTCAGGCACCTTCTGAGTCTATGTTGATGGATACTACTACCAGTGTATTTGGAGATGCAGGTAGAGGAAGAAGAGTTCCACCAGAACTTAGAGCGGACGGCGGAAGAATAGGATTTAAGTTTGGTACTAAACCAGAAGAAGCAGAAATAGGTATTATGTCAATCGACGTTGAAGCAGGTGATGACGACGATATGGAAGATATGAATATGGCTGCAGGTATTAATTTTAGCAGACAAGAAAAATCATATTTATTTAGAAGACTAGGTGGATCAGGTGGATCAGATAGATCTTACACTATGCCTAACCTATACAGAATATTAAATAACCCTGGTAGATATCCAGAAGATGCAGCAATATTAAAAGAGATTGCTATTATGGGATTAGGAGAAAATAAAGCTGACGGTGGAAGAATAGGGTTTAATGATGGATCTTCAACAGGCAATTTTGGTGCAGATCGATATGCTTCTGAATTAGTAGAAGCATATGAAAGTCTGTTAAATAAAGGAGATCTATTTTTAACAGATGTAGAACAAGAATTACTAGAAAAAGGAGAATATCCATCACCTGATAAAATGAAAGAATTTATAACAAGATATGAAAATTTAGAAAAAGAATACAAACAAGGAGAAAATAAATTTGACAATATAGATCTTCAAGACTCTTTGTTCGATAAAGATGCTTTAAAATATTACAATAAAAAAATTAAAGATCTTGAAAATAGAGAAGAAAGATTAATGGATAAAGAAGAAAAAATAAATGAAGTAATGTACACTGATTTAGATGTTAGTAATATTTTAAGAACCCCTGAGTTTCAAGAATGGTATAGCTTATGGAAAGCAAAGGATCCAAAAGCTGATGATTTACCTAATGCAGAATATTTTGAAAATATGATGTTTGATACAAAAAGATTAAGACCCGATGTGATGAAAACAAAATTTGACTTCGAAATGAAAGCCAAAGGCGGGAGAATAGGTTACAAAGGCGGTGCTAACAGAGTATCTGAATTATTAATTTTAAGAGATGGTATATTAGCAAAAGATGCTAACGCAGATGTATCTGATATTGAGGCAGAAATATTTCAACTAACAGGTAAGGTATTTAAATCAATAGGTGGTATAGGAGACATACCTACAGGAAAATTAAAACAAAACAGTGCTGGAGTAATTGAAAGAGATTATAGAGATGAAGGTGGTTTTGTGCCAGTAGGTGTTAAAGAACGAGCTGATGATGTACCTGCTATGTTATCTAAAAACGAATTTGTAATGACTGCTGATGCTGTTAGAGGTATAGGTGGTGGAGACGTTGAAAAAGGATCTAAAAAATTATACAACACAATGAAACAAGCAGAAAAAGTAGGTAAAGCATAATGGCTACAGATTATACACAAACAACAAGACGAGCTCCTTTTATAGAAGCTGCTCAAGAAAATTATATCGATTTATTAACACAACAAGTTGGTAGAGCTCCAGGCTCTACAATTACAGATGCTGACGGTAATGTTATAGGCACTGTACCAACGTTAGCACAACTTGGACCACAGGTTGCAGGTCAAAATGTTTTAACTCAAGCTGCTCAACAACAAGCAGCAACTCAAGCAGGATTAGGTCAATTAACTTTTGATCCAACAACAGGAGCTGTAACCGGCGCGGGAGCTGGAACAGGTGTTGCAGGCTATCAACCATTCTTAGATCAAGCACAACAATATCAAACAGCTGCTGCAGGATTAAGTGGTCCACAAGCGTACCAACAATTTATGTCTCCTTATCAACAACAAGTAATTGATACAACTCTTGCAGAGTTTGATACACAAACTGCAAAAGGTGTACCACAATTAGCAGCGAATGCTATTAACGCTGGAGCTTTTGGTGGTGGTAGAGAAGGTGTGGCTCAAGCTCAGTATGCATCGGATGCTGCTGCAAAAAGAGCAGCACTTCAAGCACAATTATTAGGTCAAGGATTTACTCAGGCAAATCAATTAGCACAAAATGCATTTGCACAACAACAAAATTTAGGAGACTTTTCAAGAAACTTAGCGTCATTACAACCGTCATTGGCGGCTTCAGGTGTACAACAATTAGGTGCAGCTGGTACAGGAAACTTGGCTTTCCAACAAGCGCAACTAGATGCAGCACAACAAAGAAATCAATTAGCTTACAACGAACCTTTAAGCAGACTTAATGCTTTTGGATCAGGTATAGCAAGTCAAGCAAGCGGATCACCAACAACTACTACTAACACTACATTAGGTGGTGCTGGAACTGTGGGACCTTTATCACAAGCGTTGGCTGCTGGTTTAAACGCTTATGGTTTAGGAAGTATTTTTGGAGGAAACTAATGTATTTTAAAAGACCATCATTTAAAAAAGGCGGAACAACTGGTATAGGACAATTAACTTCTAGAGTAAAAGCTCAAATGGGTTTTCCTAACTTTGGTATAAGTTATGCGGACGGTGAACCTCAAGTTTTAAAAATGAGATCTCGTCCTCGAAAAGAAGGTAAAGGTATATTGGATTTGATATTAGGAGAAAGATATACAGATCCTAATTATGTTTCACCTTTTTTAAAACCAGACTCGCCTTTCTTTTCTAACAAGACAGGTTTTGAATTTTTAACACCAGGTAGCTCAACAGATGCTACTACTTTCATGACTAGTGAAGGGCCTAAAACTATTGAAGAAGTTAAAGACAATAAAATAACATCTAACTCGGAAGATTTAGATACTACAATAACGGGTATAGTAAGACCAGGAGAAGGTGTAACTTATAATGTAAAAGAAAAAATTACTGACAATAATAATAATAAAATAGATCTTAACGAGTTGATAAGTGAGACATCTATGAAAGATTCAATCGAAGGTGAAGTAGACCTTCTTAAAGACTTATTAAAAGACACTAAGGCAAGTAGAGGCGAGAAAGCTTTAATACTTGCTAAAGCTATTAAAACACCTGGAACGATTGCAGATAAATTAGAAGTAGCCGGAGAGGGTGCAGTCAAACTAGCTAAAGAAGAACGAAAACAAGATAAGGCTTTAATACTTACTGCTTACAAAAATTACAAAGCAAAAGAACTAGCCGACGGTAAATTAACTAACACAGAAAAAATAGTTAAAAATTATGTAAATAAAAAACTTGCAGATAAAAATAATACTAAAACTAAAAACGAACTAGAGTTAGAAGGTTGGGAAATTGTAATTAAAGGTGCACAAGGTGGTAAAGATATTAATGTAGAATTTGCTACTGCCATGTTATCAGCTAACAATATAGCTTACAAAGATGCTTTAAGAAATATACAAAGATATGGAAATAAAAAAGATGCTGCTTCTCAAAAGAAAGTAGCCGAAGCTAAAGAGATTATAAAAGAATATGCAGAGTACGCTAAAATAGCAGGAATTACTATTCCTGGTTTAAGTGATTTAAATTTAGCAGAAGGCGGCAGAGTAAACAGAGCTCTTGGAACTCCTGAAATGGGAGAAATAACTGAAACTATAGAACAAGAAACTGTTAAGACTCCAATAGAAAACGTTGAAGCAACAAAAGTAACCGCTGCAGAAAATGTAGAACCAATGAAAGAAGTACCTGTTATGGACTTTGCTACATTAAGATCTAGATTACCAAAGGAAATAACAGATGATATTGTACAATTATTAGCAAACAGCAAAGAAGCATTACAAGATTTTTACTATATTAATTCACAAAATGATGTCAGTAGTTTTAACACAAAGTACGGAGTTAATTTAATATTACCGCCATCTGTAATGGCATAGGAGGTTCAATGGATTGGCAAGAACTTTCCAAAATTGCAGCATTCCAACAAGACCAAGATGTAGTAGCACCAGAGTCAGAAACTACTATTGGTGATTACGCACTAGATGTATTTAGAGCACCTATAGGTGGTATCAGTGATGCACTACAAGGTCTAGTTACATTAGGTGTATTACCTTTTGATATGTTAACCGACAAAGATCTTACAGGAAAGATAGATGCTTTTTTTGAAGCAGCTCCCATTTTAAATATTGAAGCTAAAACAGGTCTTGGACAAATCGTTCAAACTATAACTCAATTTGGTGTACCACTAGGTATTGCATCTAAAATAGGAAGAGCTATTCCTCTTTTAAGAAATGCAGGTGCCACCACTAAACTTTCTAGTTTACCCACAATTGGAGCTAAAAGTACAGAGATTGCAAGAAGAGCTGGTTACTGGGGAGCTCTAGGTGGAGCTACGGATATTGCAGTTAGTGTACCAACTAAGAACGTTGTTTTATCAGACATGCTTGGCATAACAGAAACACCGGATCTTGCATCCGCTACAGGTAAAGACTTAGCTATAGAAAAGATGAAACAAAAGTTAAAGTTTGGAGCTGAAGGTGCAGTTATTGGTGGTACTATTGCAATGTTACCAGTTGCAGGTGCGTTAGGTAAAAAACTTTTAGGGCCTGTATATAATAAAGTAATTGATCCTGCAGCAGGTGCAGTGTTTAGACAATTAGATAGTAAAATTCTTAATCCATTAACAGTTGGAATAGCCGGTAAAGGTAAAGAAGGTACTTTTATTACTAAAGGTGTAACTAAACTTGGCACAAAAAAAGATAAGTTTAAAAGTAAACTATATGAAAAATTAGATATACCTGATCCATCTATGTGGGCTTTTTATAATACTAAAGGTGGTACGTTTGGTCAAACAGTTGCAGGTAAATTAAGTAAACTAAAAGAATACTTTGGTTCTGCAGGTTTAATGTCTAAAGGTTTAAAAAATGAAGGTGATAAAGTACAAGCTAAATTAGAAGCCATCACTAAAAAATTTAATCGTAAAGACGAATACATGAATGAAAAACTTTATGACATTGTTACTAAAATGAAAGGTAACATATTTGATAAAGTAACAAATAGTCCTGGTTATAGAAACGTCATGGATGATTTACAAAGAGAACGTAATAAAATTACAGATTATATTATGGCCCCAGGTAAAGTACAATCTGAAAAAATGTTAAAACTAGTGAATCCTGCAGTAAGGACCGAGGCTAAAGAAATAAAACAAATGTTAAAAGAGTCTAATCAAATGGTAGGTAATATGTTTGCTAACTCTCCAATTAAATCTTTTAAAGATTTAGCTAGTTTAAAAATGAAAGATGCAGATAATTTTTTTAAACAAAGACTTGCATCTTTTAACAATAAAAATTTTAAGTTTGATGTAAAAGGTGAAGTAGCTGCTGGAGCTAGAAAAGAAATAAAAAACACTATTCTTCAAAATCAAAACATGCGACCTAAAAATATTTCTAGAAAAGAAGCAGATACATTAAGAAAAAAATTAAAAGAAGGTAAAAAACTTAACGAAAAAGAAACATCATTTAATAAATTATTAGACGAAGAAGTTGCACTTAGAATGCAAGGATTAAAAAGTGCGGTAATAAACTCGGGAGCTAATACCAATAAATTTTTTGCATCTGTTGGTAGATTTACTGGTAAAGATATAAAAAAAGTAGATGACCTTTCTGATGAAATTAGAAAATTTTTATCTACACCTAAAGGACAAAAAGTAGAAATAAAAGATTATAGTCCAGTATTAGATACAATTATATGGAATAACAAACAAGTTTATCAAAGACAATACTTTGATCTTGTAGAATCTCAATGGTTAAAAAACGGTGTGGTATTTAAAAACATTTTAACTGATGACGCTGCGTATCAAGATGTCATAAGAAGAGGAATTGATCCTACACGTTTAAGAAAAATTACAGCTCGACCTGATGCTGGTATTAATTCTATTGATGACTTTGCTTTAGATTCTAAATTTTTTAGAAATGAAAAAATGAGAAAACCTAAAGAAGGAGAAGTAGCAAAGTTTGATACTTATTTTACACTTCCTGAAATTGCAAATGCAATACAAGGAGTAAAAAGTAATTTTGATAATTTATTTGATAATGTTTTTTATTCTAACATAATGAAATTTAAAGCAGGTGGTCAGATAACTAAAACTATTTTCTCACCAATGACACAAGTAAGAAACGTTTCTACAGCATCTTTCTTTCCATTAGCTAGTGGATTAATAGGAGGTCGTACTTCAGTATCGCAAGCATTCAGAGATACGTTTGAAGATATATTTAAAAGTGGAAAAATAGACGAAAAGATATTTGATGATTTTATAGATGATAGTGTAACAAGAGGAATCATCGATCAAAGTATTGCAGTTAATGAAATGAAACGTTTAGCTGAAAGAGGAGTTAAAGGTCTATTAAGTATTGATGACTTTATGAAAAACCCAACAGTTAAAAAGTTTGTTGATGTTTATCAAGGAGGTGACAACGTTTGGAAAATATACTCTGACAGATTCTATCAGTCTGCTCTTAAACAAGCGTTCGGAGACCCTAAAGCTAACCCTGCGAAAGTATTAAATGAAGTAAAAGACTGGTACAGAACTGTAGCTAAAGAAGATTTTATTGAAATAAGTTCTATTACAGGTGCAAAGAAAACAGCAGACGAAGCTCTTAAAGAAGTGTCTGCGTATCTTGTAACTAATACTATTCCGACTTATAGTAAGGTTCCTAAAATAATTCAAAGTATTAGAGACTTACCTTTTGGAAACTTTATAGCGTTCCCTGCAGAGATATTAAGAACAGGATCTAACTTAATTACAATAGGTGCAAGAGAATTAACAAGTGTTAATCCATACATTAGACAAATGGGAGCTCGTAGATTAATAGGAGCTTCAGCAACATTTGGTGGTATAGGTACAGTCATTGGTGGTACAGCTCAAGCTATCACGGGTGTAAGTGATGAAATGATGCAAAAAGCTAGAGCGTTTGTTCCTGTGTATGAAAAGAACGCAACACTAATACCAGTATCATCACCTGATGCCGATGGTAACTTTAAGTATTTTAATTTTTCATATTCTAATCCTTACGACTCTTTGGTTAGACCAATCAATGCAGTTGTAAATGCTTTTGGTAGAGGGGAATTAAATCAAGACAGTGCAAATACAATTGTGTTTAATTCTTTAATTGGTGATGCAGAAAATCCCGGAGCTTTGGTAGAATTCTTTTCACCCTTTATATCGGAGTCTATTGGTGTTGAAAGAATCACGGACGTTACTTTAAGAGGTGGACGAACAGGAACAGGTAAAATGATTTATCGAGAAACAGATCCACTAGGTGTTAAAATATCTAGAAGTTTAGAACATATCATAGGTGGTCTTAATCCTGGAGCATTTACTTCAGCAGTTAAAGTATGGGACGGTGCTAGTGGTAGATTTACAGATTATGGTAGTGAAAGAAATTTAAGAGATGAATTAGTAGCATTGATGGCTGGTATACGTGTACAAGAAATTAAACCTATGCAAAGTATGCCATTTGTTATTACATCATTTGGTAGAGATAAAAGAAACATTGGTGCTAAGTTTGCAAGTGTTGCTTACAGTGCAAGATCTACACCAGAGCAAAAAATTAATGCTTACAAAGTTTGGGTAATAGATTCATTTAAATCTCAAAAAAATTTAATGAATATTATTCAAGCTGCTGAAGACCTGGGTGTAAGTAGAAGTGATTTAAGAAAAGTTTTAAATGATCGTTTAAAAAATAAAACAGAAGTACAAAATTTATTTGCTGGTAGATTTAAAGTACCTACTCCAAGTGAAGCTAGAGTTAAATCTTTACTTGAAAGATTAGAAGATCAAAATCTAGATGCAGCATTAAAATTCGAATTAGGTTTAGATGTAGCTGAAGATGCTTGGGATGATCTAAGAAAAGATGTAAGAAACTATGATCTTAATGATAGTTTAGAAAGTTTTGAATCATTCATCGATGCAGCTTTAACTTTTGGTGTTAAAGAAGCAAGAGAATTACCCCCTTTAGGCGCAAGAGTGGGACCTGTAGAAGATACTCCTGCAGTTTTACCCGTTGATCAAAACAAAAATACTGCTATAAATACTCAAGTAGTATCAGCTTCTGTTCCTAACAGAACAACGCCTGGACTATTTGAAAAATACTTTCCAAGGGGGATATTTAGTTAATTATGTCAATAGATAAAAAAATAGATTACGTAGCACAAGACGGAGTTAAAAATTACATTAAAAACTCTCCATCTGTGACTGTTCCTAAAAAATTTAAAGCTAGAAAAAATGCACCAGCAGTTAAGCTTGCATATATTACAGATGCTGAAGCTAAGATGTTAAAGAAAGCTAAAAAAGGCACACCACATAAAGGACCAAAAGGTATACCTAGTTATGACTCTTTTGATGCAGATGGAGATTATACATCTGGAACTGCAATGAGTGCCATGGAAACAGGTAGCACAAATGCAAGAGATCGAGCAGAAGTTCAAGCAAGTAATTATGGAGCACCCAGTGGTGCAGGACCTGGAGTTAAGACACAAGCAGAACAAGATTTAAGATCATCTGTTATTGCAGCAGGAGCAGGTCAAAGAGTTAACCCAGGTTTTTTTGATGACAGAAATACGGTATCACCATCTGAATTAGCAGCGGCTAAAGCATTTGATCCACTTGCATTTTCAAAAAATCGTAGAGGTGGTATAATGGATCTTATTACAAGTGGTGGAATTTTAGGAAATCTAGTAAGAGGTGTTGGACAAAAACTTGGTCTAGGAAAAAGATATAACGAACCTACTTATGATATGTCTAGACTTAGTAGTCTACCTTTAGGTGGGTCTGCTGCTTTTGAAAATTTAGATATTAGAAAAAAATTTAATAGAAATGTTGATGAGGTAAAACCTGTTCAAACATTTGAATTTGATTCTTCTAAAATGCAATCACCTCTTCTTCCAGGAGCAGAAAGTGCAACGGGTTTAACTATTGCAGAACTTCAAGCATTAATTGATAACGCAACAAATAATTTGGGTTCAAGTTAATGGCTAGAAAATCTGCATTACAAAAAATAGAATCTCATGAAAAGCTTTGCAGAATTATGCAGAAGCAAACGTTTGAGCAGATAAAAGAAATGCAAGAAAGAATTAAAAGATTAGAGTATTGGATTGTTGGCGGTATGGGTGCAGTGCTGTTAACTTTACTTATGGACATGTTAAATTAAATTTTATGAAAAATAGTTTGTTGGTGCATCAACATCTTATTATACGTGCTGAAGCAATTAAACCTCCAGTAGATGAAGAACAATTAACAGAATGGATGAAAGAATTTGTTGATTCTATAAATATGAAAATATTTATGGGTCCTTATGTTAAGTATTGTAAAATGGAAGGTAATAGAGGTATTACCGCTGTTGCAATTATTGAAACTTCTCACATAGCTATGCATGTTTGGGATGAACCTAACCCTGCATTAATGCAGTTTGATGTTTATTCGTGTGGTGAGTTTGATGTAAAAGAAATTTGTGAAAAGATTAAAAAAGATTTTAATATACAAAAAATTGAATACAAGTTTTTAAATCGCGAAACTGGACTGGTAGATATTTAACGACACATACAACCTATCATACTACCACTATTATCATTCATTATATGTAAGTTTAAAGTATCTATATATCCCGTTAGTTTTAATCTAAGTATGTCACAAAGATCAAAGCAATCTATCTCACCCGTTATTACAATACCTTCCATCATTTGTTTTGTAACAGGAATTAATTGATACAGACCATCATTTAAAATAATTAAATCCATTGTTTTAATTCCTCTCCCATGACTTCACTAGCTATATTAATTTTTTTACGTAAAGCTTTTACTATACGTTCATCTACAGTTTTTTCACATATGATATCTATGTAGGTCATTTTTCTTTTTTGACCTATACGATTTATTCTAGCCTCTGATTGAGTTCTTTTTTCTAAATCATATCCGTTAGAATAATAAATCATTACATTAGCTTCAGTAAGAGTAATACCATAACCCCCTGTTTGTGGTGTACCCACTAAGAATCTAACTTTAGAATTTGGGTCCTGTATTTCTTTTATAGCTTTGGCTCTATCTTCAGTAGACGTAGATCCATAATAAGTCATCACGGAACCCGGATATACTTTTTCAATTGCTTTAACTATAGAATCTATATCGTGTCTCCAATGAGCCCAGATAATAGCTTTACCCTCTACCTCTTCTAAGATGTCCATTAATGCATTGACTCTTTCATTCTTAATAATTTTAAGTGTACCATCATCAGCTTTAAAATGACCACAAGTAATTTGTTGGAGTCTCATTAATTGAACTAATGCAGTAGATGTAGTCATTAGCTTACCATCCATTTGCGCAAGAGCTACACTTTTCATTTGATCATAAATTTTTTGTTGCTCTTTACTTAATTGTATAATTCTTTTTTGATAAGTATAGTCTGGCAAATCTAAACAATCTTCTTTTAAAACTCTGTCTGAAAATAAAGCAATCTTATCAGATAGTTCTTGTAAATTTTGATAACCAACAGGAACCTTTGCACTATGAGAACCAAAGTTCATGGTTTTAAGTATGGCATATCTAGTTCTAAAAGCATAATAAGAAGTAAAATCTAATAAACCTTCACCTAAGAATTCACATTGCTTATATAAATCTAAAGGCGATTTAGTTACAGGTGATCCTGTAAGAATTCTTTTGTACTTAGCATACTGGCCCAAAGAACAAATATGTTTAGATCTCTTAGCATCAGGATTTTTTATAGTTGTAGACTCATCAATGGCCATCATAGTTCTATGGCAACGTAAAAATTTAGCTGCAAACTCTACACCTTTAGATGTGCTAAATGCATCAACATTCATAATTAAAATATGAAGATCCTCTCCAGGTTCAAACAATGAATCTAACTTTAATTGTTGTGATTTAGTAATGTTGGCTTGCCACAACACCATTTTTTTATCTATGTGGTTTACCATGTGTGTAGGTATTTCTGAGTCGAACCAGTTTTTATAAACACCTTTAGGCGCAACTAATAAAAACCCATTTATTTTACCTTTATCATAAAGCATAGATACATTATCTATTAACACTTTAGATTTACCTGTACCCATTTCCATAAAGTATGCAAATAGTTCTTTGTTATGTGACTTCTTAAGCGCTTTCAATTGATGCGCATAAGGCTTAGTTTTAAATTTATAATCCATAATAATTTCTTCTTTCTATTGACAGTGATAACATAACCCTATAATAGATGTCAATAGGAAAGTTATGAACACAGTTTATATAATACAAGAATTACCAGGAACTAAGATAGGAACCCCTAAATTTAATATTATGGGAGCTCAAAAGTTTGGCACATTGAAAACTTTATTACCAGAACATTCACAAATTATATTATCTCCAGGGCCCTTAATTTTTAAGTTAAGAAAACTGTTAGATAAATATACTCCGGACGATTATTTACTACTTACAGGTGACCCTGCAATCATAGGTGTAGCTTGTTCAATTGTAGCTGATAAAACCGGAGGAAAATTTAATTTACTAAAATGGGACAGACAAGAAAAAACTTATTATCCCATAGAAATAAATTTATATGAACAAGGAAAGATTGAAGATTAAACTTGACATAGGATATTATGACATTATATTAACAACATTATTAACTACTACGAAAGGTAAAAAGACATGAGTATAAATCTAGAAGAAGACAAAGTTGATTCGTTGGCTAGTAAGAATACTAACGACATCAAAGAACTATCTGCCCAGGTTGTAAAGTTAAGAACCTTGGAAGATAAAGTTGTAGCAAAAGAAGAAGAATTAAAAAAACTAAAAAAGGATATGGACGTTTTATCGGGAGAGGTTATACCTACGATGATGACAGAAATGAATATATCAAAATTTAGTTTAGCAGACGGTGCAGGTGTACAATGCATGCCCGTCTATGGTGCTTCAATTCCTAAATCAAGAGAGGAAGAAGCATATAACTGGCTTCGTAACAATGGCTTGGGTGACATAATTAAAAATATGATCACCGTTTCCTTTGGTCGTAACGAAGATAACAAGGCGGCAAATTTTGCTGTCCTTGCGCAAGGTCAAGGATTTCAACCTACCCAGAAGTTAAAGGTTGAACCTATGACACTTAAAGCAT
>Ga0181369_1000365_pt1 | contig 12825 bp, 26 predicted proteins | sample LowvirmetaG_8_FD_130088 | JGI IMG/M metagenome (GOLD analysis project Ga0181369, IMG submission 130088) | Marine viral communities from the Subarctic Pacific Ocean - Lowphox_04 viral metaG | ecosystem: Environmental > Aquatic > Marine > Oceanic | place: Subarctic Pacific Ocean | collected... | reverse complement strand
AGTGAGGGTAGAGACTTCTTGTACTCTAAGGTTGTTGACAAGTATGATTACATCCTATACACTGATGAGGATACAGTCATCAAACATTTGGATGGTAGGAATCCACACGATGAATTGATTTCTTTCTTGACTGAGTGGAATCCACTTGCTCTCAATGTTCAGACTACAAATATTTGGACTCATGATGAGAGAATTATCAAGAAGATTATGTCAGGTGTTCCTTGTATTGTAAGGAAGCATGATGCCTGCAATTCAATTCTGAGAAATGACATTGCAAGATTGGTTCATCCTATTGAGTTTCATGGTTCTGATGCTGTGACTCACTACCAACAGTTTCTTTGTCATACACTCAGGAAGGAGTACTATTTGTCTCCTCCTAATTTGATTGCTCTCAATATGATTGAAGAGCAGCACTATCATGTAGATGATAGGGAGCGAGCATGGCAAACAGTTATGCTTAATAACTTTAGAGATAAACTTGTAGACCCAGAACCTTGGGTAGAATTTACAAAAAATCCAAAAGTTACCACTGATGAATTAGCATCTCTTGTCCCAAGAAAAGATGCTCCTATTGTCACCAAAGAAGAGTTCAACACATTATTCAAATAATTATGCCAATCACTAAAATCAACAGAGAAGTTCAGAAACTGAAAAACATTACAGGTTCATCAGAGAAAACTGGATGGGTGAAAGAAAATGTTGCTCACCTGCTGTCTGGTTTTGTACGCTATGCTGATGTCAATTTAGTTGTTAACATTGGTCATCTTTGGGGGAAGAGTGCTCTAGTCTTCTGTGATGCAATGTTTAATAACAGAGACTTTGAGGACAACTGGGATCCTGGTGATGATCCATTCTCTGCTCACTCCAGAAGAAACACTAATGACAGTGATATTAGAGAGGTGCATTCTGTTGATCCTTTGATTCAACCATTGGGTCATAGACCTTTACATGCCTATCCTGAGGGAACTGATTTTATTAAGAAGTGCTATCCTGGTTTCACATTTCATAATGAGAAGAGTGATCTATTCTTCCTAACCTTTGACTTCTCTCCCTATAAACGTAAGTTGATTTTTATTGATGGTGATCATACTTATGAAGGTGCTTTAAGGGATTGTCAAAATGCTATCAGAAATAATTTTGATTTCATCATTATTGATGATACTTCTTATATCCCTCACATTGAGAAGGCAGCAAAAGATTCACTTGTTAAGTCCTATGACTTCCTGAGTCTTCCATACTGGAATGGTCTTAATATTATGGTAAAGAAATGAGCAGTATATACAATATGAAAAAGTTTATTGTTACTACAACTATCAATAGTCCTACTGAAGCAACCAGAAGGTTTGCTGAAATGGGTGACTGGACACTTGTTGTTGTTGGTGATACTAAAACACCACATCTAGAGTATCAAACTCTTGATTGTGTATATCTATCACCAGATATGCAAGATCATATTGCTCCTGAGTTGTCAAAAACTATTGGTTGGAAAAGCATTCAAAGAAGAAATCTTGGATTTATTTTTGCATACCAACAAGGGGCAGATGTAATTGCTACTGTTGATGATGATAACATCCCTTATGATAATTGGGGTCAAGATCTCTATGTAAATAATGAGATTGTCTGTGATATGTGGGAACCTGAAGAGGATGTATTTGATCCTTTATCAGTCACCAATACACCAGACATTTGGCATAGAGGATATCCTATTGAACTCCTTCAAAAACGTCATAGAGTAGAGTATAAAGGCAAGAAGAAACGTAAGGTACTTGTACAAGCAGACCTGTGGGATGGTGATCCTGACATTGATGCAATGGCAAGACTGACAATGAAACCTATTGTCAAGTATGATGTGACTGAACCTTATTGCTCTAATAAGATCTCACCATTCAACAGTCAGAATACTTTTCTTTCAAGAGAAGTTATTCCTTATTACACTGTGTTACCACATGTAGGTAGAATGGATGACATCTGGGGTGGTTATGTGATGCAACACTTCTTCCCTAATTCTGTAATCTATAATAGAGCATCTGTATATCAGGACAGAAATGTACAAGACCTTGTGACTAACCTTGAGAAGGAAGTTATTGGTTACAGGTACACTCATAAGTTACTTCAAAATCTTGATAAATTCAAATCATTTTTTCCTGATGAGACATATCATTTTTATGAAGAATATAGAAAAAAATTCCAATGAAAATACAACCTTGGACTGAAGTGTTTGTAAATGGCACATTTGATATTTTACATCCTGGTCACTTAGAACTTCTAAAGTTTGCTAAAAGTAAGGGTGAGTGGTTGACTATAGGTATTGACTCAGATGATAGAGTCAAAAAACTCAAAGGAGAGTCAAGACCAGTCAATGATGAACACACTAGAAAAACCATGTTACTAGCTCTCAGTGTTGTGGATGATGTATTCATCTTCAATTCTGATGAGCAATTGTGTGACTTGATTAAACACATCAACCCTGATACAATGATTGTAGGTTCAGACTATAAAGACAAACCAGTTATTGGTAGTCAGTATGCTAAACAATTGATGTTCTTTGAGAAAATTAATGGATACTCAACAACTAAAATCATTAAAAATATTACTAATAGGTGAATCTTGTATAGATGAATACCACTATGGGCAGTGCAACAGGTTAAGTCCTGAGGCACCTGTCCCTGTGCTTGATCACGTTTATAGTAAATCCTGTCCTGGCATGGCAGCAAATGTTCTACAGAACTTAGAATCATTTGGAGTGCAAGTAGATGTTATTAGCAATGATCCAAGTGAACTTATTAAGGAAAGGTACATTGATGCTAGATCAAAGCACCAATTACTTAGAGTTGATATAGGAAAGAAAGTAGAACCTATTAATACTACAAACTTATACTTGTCAGATCTGACGATATATGATGCAATTATATTCTCAGACTATGAGAAAGGTCTGATACCATATGATATTGCAAAAGACATCTGTGCAACTTCTTCTTGTCCTATTTTTGTGGATACAAAGAAGGTTGATCTGACTTGTTTCCCTAAGTGTTTCATTAAGATTAATGAGTTTGAGGAAATGGAATCTCATGCTTTCAGTTCTGAATCAGAAATGATTGTAACTAAGGGTAAGCATGGAGCATCTTGGAACAATATAAATTTTTCTGCACCTTCTGTTGATGTATATGATGTGTCAGGTGCTGGTGATGTATTTCTAGCAACCTTTGCTGTATCTTTTACATGTGGTGATCCTATTGAAACATCAATTGAAAGGGCTGTGAAGATGGCATCTAGGTCTGTACAACACTTTGGAACATATAAAATTACTGAGGAAGATATAGATGAGATATGTAGTTGATATTGATGGTACTATTTGTGTGCCAGGTAAAACAGATGAAGTAAGATATACTGAGGCATTGCCAATTCAGGATAGAATTGATAAAATAAATAAGTTGTATGATGAGGGGCACACCATTGTGTATCTCACTGCTAGAGGTATGGGTAGGTTCAATAATATTGCTGACCTAGCTACAAAAGAATTCTATGAATTTACAGAGATACAATTAAGTTTGTGGGGATGTAAGTATCATCAATTATTCTTAGGCAAACCCTCTGGTGACTTCTATATTGACGACAAAGGGGTACACTCTGATGACTTCTTCAAGACCTAGAGCAGGTAATCCTGTCAAATTTGTGCCTAAAGGGTGGGGATTTGAAAAGTGGATTGTCAACTGCGAAGATTACTGTGGTAAGATCTTGTTTATTACCAAGGGCAAGCAATGTTCTTGGCATCATCATAACCAAAAGGATGAAGTATTCTATGTCCAAAGTGGCAAGATTAGAATCTTATATGGATGGGAAGATGAATTAGACTTAGCATCTGTTGCTGTCTTAGAACGTGGAGATAAGTTCCATGTACCTACAGGAATGCGCCATAGAATGTATGCACTTGAGGATACTGAGTTATTTGAATTCAGTACAGAACATTTTGACGAAGACAGTATTAGAATTGAAAAAGGAGACTGAATGAAAATTACAGTATTAGGATCAAGGGGGCAGATTGGTGCTTACCTTACTGACTATTTGCGTGGCAAAGGACATTACGTCTACGAATTTGATAAAAATCACAATCCTCATGAAGACCTTACACTCATCCCTAACCCTTTATTGGAAGAACGTATTGCTGATTCTGATTTTGTGTTCTTTCTCGCGTTTGATGTTGGAGGTTCAAGATACCTCAAGAAGTATCAACACACCTTCAACTTCGTTGACAACAACACAAGATTGATGGCCAATGTATTTGGTTTGTTAGAGAAGTATAATAAGAGATTTGTTTTTGCTTCATCTCAGATGAGCAATATGAGTCACTCTCCTTATGGAACACTCAAGAGAGTTGGTGAACTTTATACTCAGACACTGAAAGGTCTCACTGTAAAGTTCTGGAATGTCTATGGTATTGAGAAAGACATGGCAAAGGCACATGTTATCACTGACTTCATCAAAAAAGGATTTGAATATGGTGACTTTGATATGTTGACTGATGGTACAGAGGAGCGTCAGTTCCTGTATGCTGAAGATTGTTGTGAGGCACTGGAAACAGTGATGGATTGTTATACACAATTCAAACCAGAAGACCCACTACATATCACCTCTTTCAATCAATCTAGCATTAAAGAAGTTGCCCATATTATTCAAGGACAGTTTAATATGATTGACAGACCTATCAATATTAATCCAGGTTCTGCCAAGGATAGTGTTCAGTTAGATAAAAGAAATGAGGCAGACACATACATCACAGGATGGTGGTTGCCAAAGACCAATCTTCAAGATGGTATTGCAAAAGTATTCAATGAAATGAAAAAACATTATGACGATCTCGTATAATAGACTTGGTTCTAATGGAAGACATGGGAACCAGATGTTTCAGTATGCTGGTTTCAGAGGCATTGCTGCCAATAGAGGATTTGATTGGGTAATTCCACCTGAGGATTGTCCATCAACCTGCAACTATAGTCTTTTTGAATGCTTTAAAATGGAAAGTGTTCAAGAAGATAATTTTGGGTATGGTAAGGGTAGGACTATTGATAAAGGCATCTTTCATTTTGATGAAGATCTTTATAACAATTGCCCTGATGAAGTAAATATTAATTACTATCTTCAATCAGAAAAATATTTTAAAAATATTGAAGATGATATTAGAAAAGACTACACCTTCAAGGATCAAATTACTGAGTCCTGTAAGGAGATTATGAATGATGTTGGAGATGCTATCTTCATTCACGTGAGACGTGGTGATTATGTTGCAACACCAGATTATCATCCTTGCCAACCTGTCTCATACTATGAGAAAGCATTAGAAAAATTTGATAAAGATATTCCTGTCCTTATTTTTTCTGATGATCTAGATTGGGTAAGACAGCAAGAACTGTTTAAACCAGATAGATTCTTACTATCTGAAAATCATATCAAGTATCCTAATAATGTGAGACTTGGTGATGGTAGTGTGCAGCAATCACTCATTCCTTATTGGGATATGTGCTTGATGTCTATGTGTAAGGGTGCTATAATTGCAAATAGTAGTATGAGTTGGTGGGGTGCCTGGCTGCAGAATAGTGCAGGAAAAGTAGTTGCACCTAAGATGTGGTTTGGACCAGCATACTCACACTACATAATGACAGATTTATTGCCTGATCACTGGGAGAAGATTTGATGCTTACATTTAATAAACTTGGGAAGTCTGGAAGACTTGGTAACCAGATGTTTCAATATGCTGCCCTGAGAGGTATTGCTGCCAATAGAGGATTTGATTGGGCAGTACCACCTCCAGGGACTTCTGGCGTTGATGAGTTTGGTTGTGAGAACAACTACTGCATGTTTGAAACATTCAAGATGACCAGTGCTACACCAGAGCATCATGGATTCAATGACAGTGGAAGATGGGCAGTATGGAAAGAGTTTCATTTTAATCAGGAGTTGTTTAATCAGTGTCCTGATGATGTAAATCTTGATGGTTACTTTCAGACTGAGAAATACTTTGAGAACATCAGAGATGAAATCAGAAAGGACTTTCAGTTTCATAATTCCATCTATGAACCATGTAAGGACATGATGGATAGTATTGATAGTGATAGAAAAATCTTCTTACATATTCGTAGAGGTGATCCTAAATTGCCATGGGCATATGTGAATCTTGAGAATGCACATCCAGTGCAGACCTGGGATTACTATGAGAAAGCATTAAAGAAATTTCCAAAGGATATTCCTGTTGTTGTATTCTCTGATGTTATTGAATGGTGCGCAGAACAAGAATTCTTTAAACCAGATAGGTTTATCTTATCAGAAACTACAGCAGAACTGGCTGATGGTCAGAGAGAACCATGGACTGATCTATGCCTGATGTCTTTATGTACTGATGCAATTATTGCCAATAGTTCTTTCTCTTGGTGGGGTGCATGGTTGATTGATGATCCAGAAAAGACTGTAGTAGCACCTAAGAAATGGTTTGGTCCACAGTTTGATCACTATCATATGGATGACTTGCTACCTAAGGGATGGATTTCATTATGAATGATCTTACTTATATTCTCCCTACACGTATTGAGTCAGAAGATAGACTAAAAAATATTATCACATCAGTCACATATCTTCTTGCCAACTTCCCTACATCCAAAGTAATTGTAAAGGAGGTAAGTGAGAGAGCAACATTTAAGTTCAGGGCAATCCCTGAAATTAAAAAGTTTATTGGTACTAAAAACCTTGAATACATATTTGAGGAGAGTAATGATCCACTCTTTCACAAGACTAGAATTCTGAATGATCTTATTCTTGAGGCAGACACTGAGTTTATTTGTAGTCATGATGTAGATTGCATCTATCCTCATACTAGTCATAAGACTGCCTATGATATGTTGAAAACAAATCAGGCAGATGTTGTTTATCCCTATGGATGTGGTGTTTATCAATATCAGGTAGACTACCCTATGGAAGTTTTCCAACAGTTCATGGAAAGTAGATTTGATATGGATATCATTCAACCTAAATGTAGAACAGAATCCTCTACTATTGGTTGGACACAGTTCTATAACAAACAAAAATGTATCCAAGGTGGTATGTGGAATGAGAACTTCCTCTCATGGGGTGCAGAAGATTGTGAGTTTTACTTTAGGTTTAACATCCTAGGATTTAGAGTAGCAAGAGTGAATGATTGGATCTGGCATTTTGAACACTCAAGAAGTCATAACTCTCATTACCATAATCCAAAGTTTCAGGACAATCATAACCTGTGGCAGTGGATGAAGAATCAAAATAAACAAACAATCATTGACTATATGAATCAACAAGAGTATGTGAAGAGGAGATATCAAGATGCTAGCATTTAATCACCTAGGAACCTTGGGCAGATTGGGCAACCAGATGTTCCAATATGCCTCTCTAAGGGGTATTGCTGCAGCAAGAGGGTATGACTTTGGTATTCCTCCATCAGACTTCTCTGATGAATGGATGAACCATCAACTGTTTGAGGTGTTTGATCTTCCCTATCTACCTCAATCTAATATTAGATTTCTTGATAGTGGTTGTGCTCCTGTAGTACAAGAAAAACAATTCACATTTGATATAACACTCCTCCAACAGTGTCCTAATGAGGTATCACTGTGGGGGTTCTTTCAGTCAGAAAAATATTTCAAGCATATTGAAAAAAGTATTAAAGAAGACTTCACATTTAATGATGAGATTCTTAATCCTTGCAAAGAAATGATTGGTGATAACAAGTATCTGTCTCTACATATCAGGAGGACAGACTACTTGACAAACAGTGAGAACCATCATAACCTAGGTTTGGATTATTATGAGGAGGCACTAAGTCACTTCCCTGATTGGGATGTGGTTATCTTCTCTGATGATCCAGAGTGGTGTAAGAAACAAAAACTGTTTCAAGATGATAGGTTCCTCATTTCAGAATCAGGAGATAATAAAGTAGATCTGTGTCTTATGACTTTATGTAAGGCACATATTATTGCAAACTCATCCTTCTCCTGGTGGGGAGCCTGGTTGGCAGACAGTGAGAAAGTCATTGCTCCATCCATATGGTTTGGACCACTTAATGAACACAAAGACACATCAGACCTTATTCCTGAAAGATGGCACAGAATTTAAGAGATAAAAACAAGGCACTCCATAAACTTCAGGGTATGGGACCTATCTATTGCATCAACCTTGACGATCAACCTGAAAGGTGGCAGTATATGCAAGAGCAGTTTGATTACTGGGGCGTCACTGACGTTACCAGGATCTCTGGTTATGATGGTAGGGATGATGATCTTAGTGACATTATTAAGGGAACCTATCCTGAGATGATGACGTCTGGTGAGATTGGTTGTACTACTTCACACTTGAAGGCAATCAAGCACTGGTACGAGACATCTGACAGTCCTTATGCTATCATTATGGAAGATGACTGTGAGTTAGACCTTGCAAGATTCTGGAACTTTACATGGAAAGACTTCTATGCTAAAATTCCTTATGATTGGGATGTCTGCCAAGTGTCTATCATTAGCACTGGTGACATTCACATCAAAATCCACAAGAGGTTTGTCAATGACTTCTCAACTGCTTGCTATTTAATTACTAGGCACCATGCTGAAAAGTTAATTAGGTTGCATTGTAGAGGAGACAAGTACAAACTTGACAATGGTGTAAGACCCAGACCTGTTGCTGATGATCTTATCTACAACTCTGGCAATACTTATGCCATTCCCCTTTTGTTATACAAGATTGAACTAGGATCTAGTATTCATCCTGAACATATTGACATGTTCCACAAGAACAATTATAATGCACAGTTCAACTTCTGGACCAACCAAGGATCCCAGATGTCAGTTGATGAATTCATGGATTTTGACCCTTACCTAGGTAGGGTCAGTGCTCCCTCAGGTGGTAATAACCCACCAGAGGATTGACAACCTAAAAAATCTGTGGTATAAATACTTATCCATTTGTCTTTCAGTAATTAAAGTAACAAAAGGAAACAAACTGAACCTAAGTCGAGGTTCATTTCATCTGTGGGTAACCATTCCACAAGTAAAAAATTAGAGGTATCTAAAATGATTAAATCTGTATTCGCAGCTGCTGCTGCTCTGTCCCTGTCTGCTGGCGCTGCTGTTGCAGGTCCCTACGTTAATGTAGAAACCAATGCTGGTTGGGTTGGCGATGACTATTCTGGTGCAACCACTGACCTCCACGTAGGTTATGAAGGTGATCTGGGTGAGTCTGCTGGCTACTATGTCCAAGGTGGTCCTGCACTGGTCTCTGTTGATGGTGAAGAGCTTGATACCCAATTCTCTGGTAAAGCAGGGGTTGGCGTAGCAGTTGCAGAGAACCTTGGAGTATATGGTGAGGTTTCCTTCCTGACTGCAGAAGACGAAGATGACTTTGGTCTTGGTGGTAAGCTGGGTCTTAAGTACTCCTTCTGAGTTACTGACAATATGCTATAATACAGGGGACTTAGGTCCCCTTTTTTTATGCCATATAAACAAAGAATTCTTTCTTCCTTAACTAATCCAGTAGTTCATATAGTCCTTATAATAGGTGGACTGTTATTATTCGTGGGCCATGTGCATAATGAAGCACATAGAACTATGGAATTAGATGCTGATGCATATGTAAAAAAGTTTTGTAATAAACACGAATCTACTTGCAAATCTTATGTAAGTGGTTATTAATTTCAAAGGGGGCCTTGACAGGTTCCTTTTTTTTATATATAATATGTAAAGATTCATTACAATTTGTAAAATGACTGTAACAACTAATGATCGTGGGCAGCAAAATCTATTTGCAAAAGAGCCTAGGATGTACATCTCTCAAACTGATGCAGAACGTTATGGTTATGAATCGTATGCAGAGAGAGCAGAAAAACTGAATGGTCGCACAGCAATGTTGGGATTTGTTGCAGGCTTGCTTTCTTATGCAATTACTGGTAACCTGTTCTTTGGACTACTCTAATGGGATTTCTTGCAGTAGCAGTGCTTATGCTTGTACCTATTTGGGCTGCATCATCCATGACACCTAAGAGCACTAATGCCAGATCCAAATCAACTCTATGAAGACATGGAGAAACTGAATGCCCTCTATGAAGAACTCTGCTGGGCACATGATGATGAACTTGTATTCACTCATGAAAATGGCAGAGTCATTGTTTACAATAAAACTTTGGAACTGAATGGAAAACTCTCTTCTTGAAATTCTGACTTACTATGTGATTGGAGGTGCCCTTATTATTGGACCACCTGCAATCTTCCTGATCATTGCTATGATGGGAGCTATCCAAAATACGAAAGGTCGTATGGTTGGTTACAAAGATCACAAACAATATGGTGATAGTTCCATTTATGAGAACTCACCAACAGATCAAACTAAATTCTATCTTACACTTGGAGAAAACTCATGAACGAAAACGCAGAACGTATTAATGGTTGGGCAGCAATGATTGGTATTGTTGCAGCAATGGGTGCATATGCCACTACAGGACAAATCATTCCAGGCATTTTTTGATGTACGATTGGACACTGCTCAATACACTGGTGTTCATAATTACTCCCTTTTTTATTATGTTGGCATTAACATCTAATGATGACGATGAGGATGGACCACCTGATGGTGGGTTAATGACACCAGTATATCAAGGAACAGGGACTTAAAAAGTCCCTTTTTTAATAAATATTTTTAGTTGCTTGCATCTAATGCCAGAAGAAGTTAAGAAGCAGGAAGAGAAGAAAAAAAGTATCTTAGGGAGATTGAAGGAAGCAGCAGATGACAAAGAAGAACAACTTGCCATTCTGTCTACCTTTGTTCGCCTTGGCATTCTTGTATGGAGTGGAGGAATTCTTACTCTTGCATACATAAAACTACCTCCTGCTTTAGGTATCCCAGAACAAAAACTTGATCCTACTTTCATTGCATCAGTCTTTACAGGGGTCCTAGCTACCTTTGGTGTTCAAGCAGCTAAGAAGGCTGGAGAAGGTGGTGGTAATGGTGGTAACACTGGTATTACTAAGGAACAAATGGAGAGATTGATTGAAAAGGCAGCACAAACAGCACCTGGTCAGACAATCAGAATTGAACAAGCACCTGTAACTATTTCTACAGGAGAACCACCAGTAAAATCAGCAGTAGAACCAAAGTAAAATCATATCAGGAACCCATAACAAACTATAGACATTATATCAGTATCATGTATAACTAGAGTAGTTGATTTAAACTACAATGAAGTTATTTCGTTTGATGATTCTTGCTACTGTAACAGCAATGATTTTCTTCTTGCCTAAGATGGCTTATGCTGTAGATGTTACTATGGGTTCTAATGGTAACTTAATTTTTGATCCATCAGAAATTACAATTAATGCTGGTGAGACACTGCATTTTGTAAATGGAATGTTGCCACCACATAATATTATTGTAGAAGGTCGTGCAGATCTTTCTAGAGAATCATTGATGTTCTCACCAGGAGAATCACAAGATATATTGTTTGCAGATGCAGGCGATTATGAGTTCTTTTGTGGTCCTCATCAAGGTGCTGGCATGACAGGAACTATTCACGTAAATTAAATGACTTATACAATCAAACTAGAGATCCCTTCTGAGGGAACCACTACCACATTTGAATGTGAGAGTGATCAATACATTCTTGATGCAGCAGAAGAGCAGGGAATTGATTTACCTTACTCTTGTAGGGCAGGTGCTTGTTCTTCTTGTGCTGCTAAAGTATTGGAAGGCACATTAGATCAATCAGACCAGTCTTTCCTGGATGATGATCAGATAGAATCAGGGTTTGCACTTATTTGTGTATCATATCCAACATCTGATTGCACCATCAAAGGGGAGGCAGAAGAAGAGCTTTACTAAAATGCTTCTATTTGTCAGACATACAATGCAAAATCCCTTTGCTCTTGGTTTTTTATCTTATATACTAGTGTGTGTTCCAGTTGTTGGAATGTGGGCAGTGCATAAGTACAATTGGCAACACTGGGAACCTTTTGCTAAAAAATAAAAATGAAACCATTACTTTTATTTGCTTGCTTTTTACCTCTTGGTATTATTTGGATAGTTATGAAATTGGCTTTGTGGGTTTCAGCAGTCAATGAAGAACAAAGGTATGTTAGAACAGAATCCAGAAAATCACACGGACCATATGTGGAAAACCCATATGCAGACGTTGACGAGGATGAAGAGGAATTTACAGATCGCACAGATTATAGATGAAGCGATTAATGAGTATTATTCGCTTCATGGAAAACCTGTTCCCAATTGGAGATACATTAAGGATCAAGATTGGTGGTTAGAATATTTAAAATCATTGGGCATGAACCCTAGAAATCCATGAGTACTTTATTTGTTTTTTGTTTTATATTATTACTAACTGTGGGAATGGAACTAACCTGGCCAGTTAAGAAATGAATTTATTATTACGTCCTCTTGATAATGTAAATGATCCTGTGTGGTCAGTAATCATATGTGTGATACTGGCAGTTGCTGGGGCATTATTTGTAGTTGTATACATATTAAGAATAGCATTTGCAGAGTTAGAAGATGGGAGCAATGACACCACCAAGCAGGAAGAGCTGCTACAACTTCCGAGTGACGGAGATCAATCGTGTCCTTGATGGTGATACTATTGACGTCACCATTGATCTTGGGTTTGATCTATACAAGAAAGAAAGAGTTAGAGTTGCAGGCGTTGATACACCAGAGAAAAGAACAAGAAATTTAGAGGAGAAGGCTCTTGGAATTGAAGCAACTAACTGGCTCAAAGAAAAACTCGAAGGTACTTTGGCTGGTGACGATGAGTTGTCT
>Ga0181369_1000364_pt1 | contig 12825 bp, 8 predicted proteins | sample LowvirmetaG_8_FD_130088 | JGI IMG/M metagenome (GOLD analysis project Ga0181369, IMG submission 130088) | Marine viral communities from the Subarctic Pacific Ocean - Lowphox_04 viral metaG | ecosystem: Environmental > Aquatic > Marine > Oceanic | place: Subarctic Pacific Ocean | collected 2015-11-29 | reverse complement strand
TCGTTTTTTATTAAATAATATATGGATTGTATATCCGTATAAGGGAGTGTGGGGATGTGTAGTAAAGCTTTAGTTTTTTCTTTAACGAATATATTCGTATAAGATTCCAAATATTTTAATGGTAAACTGAGCTCAAATGCCTCGGGATGGTTTATGTTAATAATGAATCCCTTCTCCTTACTAAATGAATAAATGTACAAAGCACACAGTGATTGTAATTTAGGATGGGTTTCATCGTTATTGGTAATAAATTGAAGGTAGCATTCGCTACCCTCATCTTTAAAAAACCTATCTAATTGCTCTTGTGTTTCTATAAGGTAGTACATACCTTAAATATACAAACATTAATTCGAGGATCCTAATATAAATTGGGTGTTATCATTAAAGAAAAACCGGATACCCGGAAAGTTCTTTTCTAACCTTAAAACATTTTCATTATTTGTTTTACTATCTATAAGAGACCATACTATGAGTCCTCCTAAATATAAAACACTATCTAGTTGTTTTGAATTTAGTTGCGTGAAACTCTCTTCACTTATTTCATAAAAGCCTGATTTACTGTTTTTTCTTTTACAAAAATATCTTTTAATATATCCCTTGTCATAATCTTCCTTTCCAGGAAAAACTGTAGTATTAGGGGGGGCTTTACGTTGTAAGGAGCTTTTATATCTTTGGGGTTTTAAAGAATGGTATACTTGAGCATCAAATTTACGACTTAAATTTCCACTACCCTGATCTATTTTCTGAAGGCGGTCACCTAAGTTACCTACAGATTTACCTGCATAGTAGTTATTTCCAGTTTTAATATAATCTCCCCTATATTCCTTTTTAGTTTTAGGGTTATATAGTTCTTTTCCATTAGTATGGAGAATTTCATATCTATTTTTTGGAATAAAAGCCATTATTGATTATTTAAATTAAATACTCTTTCAGTAACACCCTCATCAGTAGTTTGAATTACGTCTACCCTAACCCAAAACTCTTCCCCTTCATCTACATTAATAAAGTCTAAACTAGATTCATCAATAGCAATTTCTTCTAATGCTCTACTAGCCCTAAATTTATACCATAAAGCTACATCATCTTCTCTTTCTTGAATAAATTGTTCAGTAACAGTTCCCAATAATAATCCTCTATTACCCGCGGGCACAATTGCTACTACATTATCATCAATATCAAACCAACCCACATCATTATCTACTTCTTGACTAGTTCTAATATTTGTAGGACTGCCATTAATTTTTAAATAAATAGAATCACCAATACCTATATTATCAATATTATCAGGAATAGATGTTTGTTCGGCATCTATTTCAAGATTTTCATTACCTCTTAGTTCATCATTAATATAAACTCCTTCTCTTTCATCAAAATCATTATTATCAGGCCTTTCTTTACCAAAATTTAAACTAGGTAACAATATCATTTTACCACTTATATCCGTAGTCCAATCTTGTCCTGCTGTGATTTTTTGACTTTCACCAAAAACTACAAAACCTACCTCAGCTCTACCTTTAAGTGATTGGGTACTTTCATTTTTCCTATAAGCACGGGGTAATCTACTTTCATCTATTTTAAAAACATTACCTATAATTATTCCTGCTATACCATCAAAAGTCATACTAAATTCTAAAGGTATAACAGTCGATGTATTAACTTCTCTATCTCTAATATTAGTTTCCTGCATTACAAGTGTTTGGAGTCTTTTTAAAGTAGTAGTTAAATCATCTATTTTATCCCCTGCATCTTCTATGTTATAATTTTCGTATCCATTAATTATTTGGAAATAAGTAGCTTTAAGTTTTTTATATTGTCTATTTAATTTTTGCCTTTCTTGGATTAATTTTCCTAAGGGATTATCAATAGCTTCAGTTGATTCTTCAGCAAATATTCTTGATTGGTTTTGTTTTTGAAATAGCCTATTTCTAATAGCCCTATTAAATGCGTTAAAAGAAACATCTTCTAAATCTTGAGGATTTCCAGGGTCTTGGGCATGTACCGCTATTGTAGATTTTAAAGCATCTGGTACTTTAGCTTCTAAGTTATAAGATCTAACAATACTATCATTTGATTGTACAGGAACCGTGTATATTCCAGGATTTTCTTGAATGCCTTTTACATCATTATTATCCACAGGTAAGTCCATTATATAAACTTGATTAGGATATTCATCATCTATTTTCATAACAAAATTATGCATTGGGCATACTGTATTTATGTCATCCCATAATTTTTTTATAAAACTACCTAGATCTGGTTCATCTTTATCTCGTATAGTAGCATCATAAACTTTTAATAAATGCCTAATATTAATATAAATCCCACCTATAGGGTTTTTTACTTTTCCTTCGGGAGGTAAAATCTGGGTTGTAGTAGTTCCCCCAGAAGCTCCATCTCTCCAAAGCCTTCTCCAATTCCTTCCACCTAATCTCCACAAAGATTCTCCTACATCTTGTACGGCTTCGCCAAAAGATTCAGCAGTATCACTTAGGTCTTCATCTAAAAATGAATGGGGTAGTATACATACCGTAGGATCACAGCTTATATCTAGTTGGGCTTTGTTATCTATCCCTTTATAATCTACGTACTGTAGTGCTTCTGTTATAACTCCCCCTGCTACATTTCTAAGTCTACTAGTAACTATTTCGGTTGTTCCTTCACCCTCAGGGGTATCTGGGATTTTAGGTATAGCAAATTCATTTAATAAAAAAGCTAATAAGTCCCATTTAATATAAGATGTATTTATAAAAGCATTAAGGGCTGCTGATTCTATATTTGAATCCTTTTTTAAAATAAAATTAGCTAAAAGGGCATCTTCAAGGGTATTATCAGTAGGGTTTGTAAGTTCTAAAAACTCTTTAGAAATATAATTAATAAAAGCCTCAGTAACTTCACTTGAATTATCTACATCATTAAATAATCCTTCCTTTTCTACTTTAGAAGTATCTATGTCTTCAGCATACTTTAAAAGTAAAAGTATAATTGCTTTTACAGCATCAGGGTTTTTAATTTCTTCATCGGTTTCATCAAAAACAAACTCAGCTGATAAATTGGGGATTCCTGGGATCTTAAAGGGTACTACTTTTAAACTATTAAGAGCTTCACCCATAGAAGTTAATTCAGCAAAACAATCAAACCCCCCATCTTCTCTTGCCTGAAAACCAAAGTTAGATATAAAACCTAAGAAAGCGTCAGCATTACCATCTGATTCAGATCTTAACTTATAGATAGCTTCATATATAGAAGCTTGATCTATATTATCGCTAAATAAACTATTATTTTTTTTACTTAATATGTTTTCTATACTTAAATTTTGGGGGGTTATTTCCCCATCATTGTTAATAAAGGGATCCCAGCCCCATTCTACTACTATTGGGTATCCGGGCCTTAAATAAAGCAACTCTAAAACTTCTAATTGTCTAAGATTATGGACTGAGATATTTAATTTAGCTCTTTTTAAAGAACCATAAGCGGATTTTGTTTCTACTTCTAATGAAGTAATACCGGGCATAGGGACCTGTCCGTAACCATCTAAATTATCTTCTCCATCTGAGGCTAATAAAGGATTACCATACGCCGAGTTAAAATCTCCTAACCCACCATATAAATTACTACTAGCAACTCCTCCTTGCAATATAAACTGTTTAGATAGTTGATTACCATTTAATTGAGTAAACCCCTTATCTCCTAATTCTAGCCCAATATCTTGTGCGTAATCAACTAAAGAGGTAGCTCTAATAACACATTGTTTATTAGTATTCCAAACTAAAGCTTCATTAGATTTAGTATCCCCAAACCCTTGTGATTGTAATCTTTGTCTAGTCCGTAATTGTTTTTTAACAAATCCTCTAAAGGTTTCTTTAAAAATACTCATCTATTAGAATTTATTCTATTAAAAGCATTAATGATGGGTTCTGGATCTAAAGGGATACGAATTTGCATTCCTGGTTTACAAAAATAACTATCACGGCGTAATTTACCAGGATTTGAAGCTACAATAACCCACCATAAAGAGGGATCTTTATAAAATTGATGTGCTAATATATCTACCCTATCCCCATACTCAGTTTCAACATAAATATCATTTAATGATTCAGGTACATTAGGGTAAATTGTACCACCATAATATCTAATCCCCAAATTAGATTTGAGTTGTTTTATATTTTTGTATCTGTTCATAATATTTTAAAAAGCACTACCAGCACCTCCCCCACCATACATTGGATTTTCATGACCCGGGCTAAATCCACCATTGCCTCTAAGGCCTGAAGGGATATTTATGGGAAAATCCGCATAAAATTGGGGTTCTTGGGGCATTGCTACCCTAGTATTATCGGGTTCAGCTATAAATGGCTGAATTATAAATGGGTCTGGGTTATATATTTCAGGGGGTGTGTTTACTATAGGAGTTCCTTCTTCAGGGGAAGTTGAAGGAGGATCTACTTGCCCCTTTTTTACATTTTCAATCCCTGGTAATATAAATGGAGCTGCTGCTAAATCAAATTCTCTATTTTCGGGGGCAAAATCATGAATTGGCTGGAATTGGCAACTTACATCTAATACATGGGGATGTTGAGTAACACCTCCTTCTTCAAGATTGATTTCCCAAGGATAGCTTTTAGACCATTTTAAATTTATACCTGTAAAAAAGCCGGGAATGTCGTTAATCCATTCACCTATAGTTATTCTATTAAATTTACCCCTCATTCTTTTTTTATTTCCCGAATATTCAGGTGCTGTTTGAGCTACTAAATAATTAAGTTTTTGATAAAGTGGGGTAATTTCTTGTCTAGATTGAGCTGCTATTTTAAAACTAAAATTAATTTTTCTATCAAATTCATTATAGGTCCAAAATTTTTCAGCTCTACCATTATATTTGTAAGAGTTCCACCCACCAGTATAATCATCTCCTAAATCTTCTAAAAGAGCTCTAAATAATAAAACCCTTGTATCTTCGGGATCAATTGGATTAATAACGGATATTTTAAATTTAATTAAATCTTTGTAAAGAAACCCATCAGGGCCCATTAAATTACCATCATCTTGTGGTGTAATAAGAGGTAATAAATTAATTTTATCTTGAGACCCTACATTAGGTATAGTGTAATCTATATTCCCCTCACCTTCAATTTCTATAGTAGCTGCCGTGGGGATTCCTACTCTACGTTCTATATGTTGGGTTTGGGTAGAGAAATTTTTTATATTACTATTAGATACCTTAGTATAATCATCCTCAGGAGTATTAACTAATTCATCATACTTTTCAAATATAGCATGATTTGAACTACGAACTTTATTTCTAAAGTTTTCTTCGTTATATTTGTTAATTAAACCCATTATGCAAAGTTATCTGAAGGTAATCTTCTTATTGTGTTAATATCTCCTTTTTGCCCTGAAGCACCAAAACTGTCATTGACTACTTTAACTTTACCTTGGCCTTCTTTTAATGCTGCTACCATTGGGGGTAACATTGCACTTATAGTAGCGGTAACAGTTTCAGCAATTAATGGTTGTAAGTTGTCAATAAATACTTGAGAATCACCAATTTTTTCACCTTCTGAAGGAGTAGTTATAGGTGTTTCTATAGAAGGATCAGTTTTAGGTTCTTGTGCCTTAAATAATTTGACTTTTTCTTCTTTAATCCCAGGACCCTCAGTAACTGATATTTCTGATCCTGCTATTTTTTCTCCTATTTTTTGAAGTTCAGTATTTGTGCCTAATTTAGTAACTGTGTTTATAACTGCATTTACAATTTCTAATGATTTATCAGAAAATCTTTCAATTGGTATATCTTGTTGTCCATCTCTTAAATCAACTAATCCTGCTTGAGCTTTTAGGGTATCTAAAGTAGGTGTAGTAGTAGTTAAAACCCCTATAGCAGTATTTATTTGTTCTGTAGTGAGAGTTAATATACGTTCTAACGCAGGTGCAGGGATGTTTTCAGGATTGGGTGTTGTAACCGAAATGCCAGGTACTATCTCTGTAGGTGGTTCTAAATTAATAGGTGCAACTTCTGTTATATTAGTATTTGATTCTAATTGAGTAGGAGGAGTCGTTGTAGGGAATGTGGTTGGTGGTAAAGTATTTAAAGTAGCTATATTTAACTTTTCTAAATTAGTAGCAGCATTAGAAGTTGCTACAGAAAGATTTTCAGTATTTGTAGTTAATGTCTCTTGGGTTGTTGTAGTAGGAGGAGTTGTGACTGAAATACCTGGAACTATTTCTGTATTGTTTAATGTGTTTTGTTTAGTAATAAGATTTGCTAATGAACTAACAGGTTCATTTATAGTAGAGGTAGTAGTATTTACTTGATCTACTGTGTTTGTAGCGACAGATGCTTGATCTACTGTGTTAGCAGTGTTTGTAGTCGTGTTTGTAGCAGCAGAAGCTTGATCAGTAGTTGATGCCGTTACTGAAGATATATTAATATTACCTTCAAAATCTGATAGGGTTTCTAGTTTTGCTGCATCTAAAGTATTTAAAGATGTAGCTAATAAGGCAACACTGGTGGCTATTCCTTTTAATGAAGTACTAGTTAAATCTAATTTAGGAGCCATTTCTGCTATAGGGCTAAGGGCTTTACCTAAAATAAGTAATCCAACAGATGCTAAAGCAATTGGTCCTATAGAGGCCCCGAAGAATGTTAATCCTAAAGCTAATACAGGTAAAGCTGCTCCTAATCCTAATAATTGACTTGGGTCTAATTCTTTAATAGCATTACTAAATGTTTGGATTCCTGGAGAGGCTATTGCTAATATTTTACTAATAGGAATTAAAGCAAAACTTAATGCTGTTAACGCGGCTGCCCCTATTATAATTGCGGGTCCTACTAATGATAAACCAGCAGCTGTGGCTCCTAATATACCTAAAGCGGCTGCAAACCCTAGCATAGCGGTTGGATCTAAACCTTCAAGCATACTAAAGGCAGCTGCCGCGGGTATAATTGCTATTCCAACAGCTGCTATACCAAGTGCTCCTGCTAACATTAATGGGGCTATATTACCTAATAGGGCGGCAGCACCACCTAATAATGTTATAGCTCCTACAAACCCAAACATAGCACCTATATCTACACCCCCTAATAAATTAAAGGCGGCAGCTGCAGGGATAATAGCGGCTCCTACAGCTGCTAGTGCTAAAGCACCCATTAATACTTGTGGTAATATATTACCGAGTAACGCAGCAGCACCTCCTAATACTCCTAATGCTATACTAAACCCTATCATAGAACCTACATCTACACCTTTAAGTAAACTAAAGGCAGCAGCTGCGGCTGCTATAGGGACTGATAAAGCAGTTAATGCTAAAGATCCTTTAAGCATGCGAACTAAATTATCACCAAAGAAGCCAATACCTCTACCTACTGCTTTAAGCCCTTTTTCAGCTAAGTTACCAACGGCACCTATTACAGCAATACCAGGTGATGCAATTGCAAGAGTTAATATACCAGGAGCAACAGCTATTAATCCTAATCCCCCAAGTAAGGTTTCACCTTTACCAAATTCAGCTACTCCGTCCGATATACTAGCCATAGATTCTTTTATCTTTTCAGAATTAAGACTTTCTACAGCTTTCAACCCTAATGAACTAGCACCTAATAATAATAAACCTGGGGCGGCAATTGTTAGTCCTATGGCACCCATTATTATATTGGCATTACCAAATTCACCTATACCTTCTGCTAATCCACCCATAGCTTCTTGAGTGGCTTCTGCCCCTATATCTGATAAATTTTTAAGACCTCCTACAGACATTGATAACAATACTAATCCTGGGGAGGCAATTAATAACCCTATAGAACCCAAAACTACTTTTACGGTACCAAACTTTTCAACTCCTTCAGCTATGCCTTTCATAGCTTCTTGAAGAGCTTCACCTTTAACTTCCCCTAATTTGTTTAAACCATCAGCGGCTTTACTTAAAATAAATAAACCAGGTGATGCAATTGTTAATGCTAAAGCACCCTTTACAACTTCCATACTAGCAAAAGATTTAAGACCTTCAGCTATGTTTTTCATTTTTTCTTTAAGCATAGAACCGTCGTCCATAGCAGGGGAAATATCAGCTACAGCTGCTGTAGGATTTGTTCCCGGTTTAAATACACCTGCGGCATTAGCTGCTTCTTCGCTTACCATTCTACCAGTAGCCATATCACGAAATCTACCTCCGCCAGCCATTCTTGGATCGAATTCTATACCAGCAGCTTGGTCTTGGACGCCTGTAAAACTGTTTTTAATTCCATTAAAGAATCCTTTAAGTCCTTCACCACCACTACTAAGACCGCTTACTAATTTAGTTCCTAAGTCTCCAGCTTTAGAAACTAGACTACCTATTCCCTTTCCTATATCCCCTATTTTAGTTACTATACCTCCTACAGAAGCAGATATACCTGAAAAATTAAGGGCAACAAGACCCGCAGCTATAACTTTTAGTATATTAGGTACTTTAGTTAAAAGTGTAGTAAGCGCCTTAACAGGAGTTAAAATAAGGTTTAATGCTGATGCTACTGGTCCTATAACTACAGATGCTACATCTACAAGGGCATCTAATAATTCTCCTACAGGACCACCTAACAATTCACCAAACAATCTTTGAAGTTTTATAACGGCATCATTAAATTTATCCTGTGCACTTCTTTGTTCTTGTATTTGAAATACTGCTTCAGCTAATGTTTCTGCTTGGCCTGTATCTTTTAATTTTTGAGCGGCTGCTAATTGTTCATCAGTTAAATCTTTTGCATCCGCAATACCTTTATTAATAGCTTCCTGTCTAATTAAAACACCACTTAATTGATTAACATTCATACCAAGTGATTCTGCAAGTTTTTGTCTTTGTAAGACATTCATACTTTCAAATTCACTTATAGTACCTACTTGACTTGCTATTTCTCTAGCTAATGTAGCTTGATCACCCGCTAACGCGGCTGCCCTAGCTCGTTCGAGATTTAATTGTTTACCTGTGAGTAACTCGGCTTCTAATTCGGATTCAATACTCCCCTGGAAGTCAAGAAGCTTGCTAGATATCGCGTTTAAATCGCCTAATTCTATACCTAACTTTTTAACTTCAGCTAATGTTTTACCAATAGCTTCTGGTTGTCTTCCAAATAGAATTAACTGCTCATTAGTTAGATCAGCAGTATCTTCCATTATTTCTTTCATATTAACAGTAATACCCAATGTTTTAGCTTGTTGGGCGGCTGCTAATGCTGATTTACCTGCAAATTCAGTAGCACTTTCACCTGTTGAGGCACTTGCTAATGTTAATTTAGCGGCTTGTTGAGCTGATAATCCTATTTTTTCTGTTAATCTTACAAAATTAACAAGTGTATCACTACTAAATTGAACTCCTAAATTTAATTCTTTATTTAATTCTGATTGTGCTGCTAATAATCTTTCAGTATTAATGGCAGTATCCATCGTATTAGCCGAAATACTAGTAAATTCATTTCTTATTTTAGTAGCTTGGGTTTCAGTTACACCTAAATTTTTAGATAAATCTGTTACCTCAGAGTTAAATTGTAAACCTTTAGCTACTAAAAATGTAAATATAGCAGCAGGGTCGGTAAGTACTTCTTTAAGGTTTCCAAAAGAACGTTTTAATAATTCGGCCATTATTTGACCCCTACCAGTCATAGCTACTTGATCTGCTAAAGCGTTATTACTAGCAGCTTGACTCTTTAATCTTTCAGCTAAAGCAGTATTACCTGCCTCTTCAGCTTCTAAAGCTTGTTTAGATAAATCTATAGCAGAATTTCTTAGGTTAGTTTGTTCTACTAATGCCTCTCGGGCTAAATTTTTAACATCTTCTACATCTTCAGATCTAAAAATACTACTAAAACCAGGAATTTTACTAAAGCTACCTAATAATGCCCCAGTTATTCCCATTCTTTTATTTAATTCCTTTTCTCTTTCTATAGAAGCTTGAATTTGATCTTGTAATATTTTAAAGGCTTTTATCCCTTCGGCGGTTTCAGCATTAAATTCTATAGCGGCTAAAATACGTCTTCGTTCTAGATCTGTTAATTGGGTTTGGGCTCCTATTTCATCCTGAAGAGCAGCTGCTTCCTCGTTTGTTAAGGTTACTCCCTGTTTAGCTTTATCTAAAGCATCGTTAGCTAATTGGTTGCGTTTTCTATCGGTTTCAATTGCTGCTATTTTTTCGTTTAAAATAGTTGCTTGTTCTGAATTACCTTCGCGTATAGCTTGATTTAAATCATCTTGAGCTTCTTGCATTTCAAAACCAAGTTGTCTAGATTTATTGGCAATAGAAACACTTTCTAAACGTTTAGCTCCTTCTTGTGCTTGTAATTGTAGTCTTTTTTCTTGAACATCAAGAACCTGTTCTTGGTTCTTCATGTATTTAACACTTCTAACGTATGTTAAATCAGCATCATCTGCTATTGAATTAGCAGATTGTCTTATATTTTTAAAGGTTTTATTAATTCTATTACTTAAATCACTTTGGTTAGTAATAGATTCTACAACATTATTTAGTTGTTCTAATACATTTCCTAAATCACTACTGTAATTGTTAGTGCTAAAGCTAAGACCTTCGGCTTTAATATTTAGATCATTATAAAGGTCTTTTAAGCCTTGGGAATTTCCTTCTACGTCATTAAGAGCATCTCTATAGCTCTCAATTTCTTTTCTAATAGTTTTTTCAGATATACCCCTCTCTTTAAGAAGTTCTTCATACTCTCTTATTACAGATAGAATTTCTTCTCTTAGTTTTTGTTCTTCAGAAAGTTGGTCGTTATCAGCCATATACTATAGGGGTATTCTGGTATAAATATTAAAAAATATAAGGTGATGTTAATACACCACCTTATAATTTATATTTCATTTTTTAATCCTGAGTCCTTAGGAATGTTATCCCAATCTATATCAAAGTCTTCAAATGTTTCCATTGCTTTTTGATCATTGGTTTTTCCATTAGCTGCTTCTTCTTGTTTTTTATGTATATCACTTATTTTATTTATGTAATAACGCCTCATATAAACAGGCATATTCCATACATCTTCGAATAAAAATCCTCCCTTTCCCCAGTAGACGAGATCGAATACCTCGTCAAGTATTACTGGTTTATACCTGGAGGTCAGGCCAAAAGAAATTCACTCCGATGGGAATTTGGACATCACTAACAATAGTGCCATCCTCTCCTTCGAAGTTAAACGTAAGATCTACGTCAGGGGAAATTTCTTTAATATAGTTTCTTAATGAACGAGAATCTCGTGCTAACAATTCATCATCTACAAATTCTCTAATTTTATTATTATCGGTTTCACCATCAACTGATACTATTGTATGTTTTAAACGAGTAGTTAGTTCAGCTTCACGTTTCATTTTACGAAGATTTTTAAGTTCAAGCTGGATGTTGTCTTCATCTCCCTGGCTTAATAATTTAAATACTACTTTTCGACCTGAAAGAGGTAATTCATATTCAAATAAATTATTACCGGGTTCTTTAACTAAGCCCTCATTAAGTTCTTTATCATTAACTAATGATAAATCAACCATTACTTCTTCATCTTCATTAGTACCGGGATTAGTATAATTAAATACATAATGTGGACCGTAACCATAAACCCTTGCAGCTACCATAATAGCATTTTTATCACCAATTAAAATATCTTTAAAGCTAATAGGTGAAACAACTAGTGCTTCAAGTAATTTATCAATCACTACACCGGATTTAATATAAGTTTGGTTAGTGAGGATATCTTCCTCTTTTGCGGTCATATATTTAACCTCAACTGTGCCATTTCTAAGAGGAGATCCTTCAGGATACAGAAGACCTTTTGATGGTAGGCTTACCATTTCTGTTTGTAACTTTTTTTCAGCCATGTTTATAACTTTAGTTATTTATTGTTACATATACATATATGAGTAGATAAAAAGAAGCGCCAAAAGGCGCTTCTTCTTTGTAGATATATTAATAAATTAGAATCTTAATAAGCAGTAGTCCATTGCAAGAGTCATGCTGATTGTTTGGGCAGTATTAGCATTTGACCAATCGGCATCTGAAAAGTCAACACTCTTAATAAATGTTCCTTTACATTCCCACTCTTCAACAACATCACCAACTGGACCTAAAGAACGGAATTTAACATCTTTTTTGTAAAAGTCCTGATAACCATCTCTACCAGTTACGGATTCGTGGTGTAATCTAAACCAGTTCATTACGGCTTGGGCACCTGAAGGGTTAATAGGATCATATAATTCACATGTAATATCTCCCCAATTAACTTTACCTTTTAACTTTCTTTTGAGGTTAATGTGGTCAAGAGTAATTTCCTCAAATGAGGGTTTTGGTCTGTCAGCTTTTTTAACTAAGTAAGCTGGTACTCCTTCGATATCGAAGTAAAATCTGTTTTTAGTTTTGGGTTCGTATGTTTTATAAAACATACCGATTGTGCCCATATCATCGTTCTTTAAAATTCCCATTTTATTTTTGTTTTATCGTTGTTGGTTATTGATACATATATTAGTCTTCAAAAGAAGCACCAGTTGGGGTTAAAACAAAGTCAAGAGCTATAAACTCTGCTGTTTTAGTTGGTTGTAGGAACACTTGTCCTACAAGTTTATTTTGGTCGATAACATCTGAAGTGTTTAATTGGCCATCCATTTTAACTTGGAAAGCATATAATCCTTGTCTTTGGACTAAGTTTTCTAAGTATGGGTTAACTTTCCTTAAGAATCTTTGGCGAGTTTCTTCGGTATTTTGCTCGAAAACAAGTCCTTGGGCAAACCCATTGACTGTGTCTTTTACGTCAAGTAATAAACGTCTAACGTTGACTCTATCGAGCGCACTTGCGGCTTGTTGAAG
>Ga0181369_1000363_pt1 | contig 12837 bp, 9 predicted proteins | sample LowvirmetaG_8_FD_130088 | JGI IMG/M metagenome (GOLD analysis project Ga0181369, IMG submission 130088) | Marine viral communities from the Subarctic Pacific Ocean - Lowphox_04 viral metaG | ecosystem: Environmental > Aquatic > Marine > Oceanic | place: Subarctic Pacific Ocean | collected 2015-11-29 | reverse complement strand
GTCAACTATTTTAAAATGCATTAAAAAAGGCTTGGAAAAATATTCATTATTGGACGAAGGCGCTTGGTATACGTTTAAATGGGTAGACCTCCCTACAGGTAGTGATGATGGGATTTATACATCTAGTGAAGATGAATCTCCAATGCATGAAAATCCTCTGAAGTTACTACCTCCTGACCTAAGAAAAGATTTTCTAGATGAGCTTAATACAGAAAATAATAGAAGAGACGCTGCCTATTCTTTCTCTGTTGATGGTGAGTTAGACCCTAGATCTAAAAAGTTCATGAAAGAGCTTTTGATTAGATATGAGGGAGATTGGGGACAGGTTGTAAAAAATCATATAGTTGTAGTTAGAAAAACTCATTCTGAAACAGATCGCGTTGGAATTGCAACATTCCAGCCAAAAGATGAAAAGAATCAAGATAGTACAGAGCTTACTGGTGATATTAATTGGGGCAAGCTTCCTCATTTTGGAACGGACTCAGATCCAAGAGCTTTCAATTTTGATGGTGAATTTTGTGTTGGTAACAGAGGTATTGTTGAATTTATAGAAGTTTTAAAACTTGCAAAAGAATTTTTATATGATCTTTTAGGAGCCTCTCAAGAACGTCAAATTAAACCAAAGAAGTTTCCTCAAGTTTCTGTAGACACTGTTTTAGTTGGACACACTAATAATCCTGAGTACGAGAGACTAAAGAATGACCAAACAATGGAAGCTTTAAGAGATAGAACTGTAAAAATAGATGTTCCTTATCTTCTTCGTTGGAGTGATGAATTAAAGATATTGGAATATTATTATGGAAGAAACAAAGTCAAGCAACATATAGCTCCTCATACTTTAGAGATAGCTGCTCTTTGGTCTATTTTGACTAGACTTCAAGAAGATAAAGATGGAAAGATCAGTCTTGTTGAGAAAGCCAAGTTATATGATGGAAGAGCACTTCCGGGATGGACTGAAGACTCTGTAAAGGAACTAAGAGATAAATATACTGATGAAGGAATGTTTAAGGGAATTAGTTGCCGATATGTTCAAGACAAGATATCTAATTGCCTAAGCTCTGAATATAATTATATAAATTTCTTTATGGTTTTGAATGAATTGAAATCAGGATTAGATCATCAATCTTTATTTAATAGCGAAGAGGACAAGTCAAGGTATATTAATTGCATCACCCTTGCGAAAAATGAATTAGATCAAATTCTAAAGTCAGAAGTTCAAAAGGCTTTGGTTGGAGACGAAAATGCTATTGAGAGGTTGTGTGGAAATTACATAGACAATGTAATGGCTTATATAGAAGGCACAAAGATTAAAAATCCATTTACAGAGCAAGACCAAGAACCAGACGAAAGACTCATGCGTTCTATAGAAGAGAAAATTGATGTTCCAGAAGTTGGGACAGATGATTTTAGAAGGTCTTTAGCAGCCTTTATTGGAAACTTGGCTCATGGTGGCAAAGAGTTCAAATGGGATTCGAATCCTCAACTTAAAAAAGCTCTGGAAGCAAAGTTGTTTGAGGATACAAAAGACCACATAAAACTTTCTGCTTTGAGTGTCAAAGGAACAACAGTTGTTGACAAAGAAGTTCAAGAGAAAATAGATGCAGTCAAAAAGAGATTGATTGATAGCTATGGTTATAATGAACAATCAGCAACAGATGTTTTAGATTATGTGGGTTCCATTTTTGCTCGTGGTGATATGGCCGATGAAGAACAATAATATAAATAGAGAGAATTTAAATGCCAAGTCGAATCGAAGAAGATAACAAAGATTTCCATGATGTATATGCTGGTCGAAAGAGAAAGAAATTAAAAAAATTCATAAAAAATGGAAGTTTATTTAAAAATAGAGGTAAAAATGGAAAGATTGTATTAACAATTCCAAAAATTGATATTCCTCATATTGTTTATGGTAGCGACGGTTCAGGAGGAATTGGTCGAGGCGAAGGCGAAGAAGGGAAGGTTATTGGGAAAGACAAGGAAGAGGGAGATGGCAAAGGAAAGGCTGGAAATGAGTCTGGAGAGGGAATAGACATTGCCGTTGATCTTGAAGAGATTCTTAAATTTCTACAAGATGAACTAGATCTTCCTGACATGAAACCAAAGCCTAGTGATACGTATGAAGATGTTATAAAAAGATACAACAACATATCTTTAACAGGACCTGAATCTTTAAGGCACAATGCAAGGACTTTGAAACAAGCTCTTAAAAGGCAGTGTGCAGATGGTTCTATACATAACTTGTATGACATTCCCGGATTCGCCCAGCCTATAAAGTTGATAACACCTATAAATAGCGATAAAAGATATAGGCAATTTAGTGAAGTCAAAATACCCTCTAGCAATGCGGTTATATTTTTTGCTAGAGATGGATCTGCTTCTATGGATCAATTTAAGTGCGACATAGTTAGCGACATGTGCTGGTGGATTGATGTTTGGATAAGAAGGTTTTATAAAAAAGTAGAAAGAGTCTACGTATGGCACGATACAGTGGCAAGAGAGATTGATGAGAAAAAGTTTTATAAATACAGATATGGAGGAGGAACTGTTTGTTCTGAAGCTTTAAAGCTTATCTCTTCCATGTTTGAAAACAGATTCAATCCTTTAAAGTGGAACATTTATTTGTTTTATTTTACAGATGGAGATAATTGGTCTGGTGATAATGAAAACTTTGTCCGGATGTTAAAAGAAGATTTTAATGTTAATGTTGTAAACATGGTTGGAATAACTCAAGTTTTATCTTGGAACTATAACAGTAGCCTGAAGCAGGCAGTAGATAAAAACGATTTTAAAAACGTTAGAACAACTCAAGTTTCTTATGAACAAGATCAGTATATGAACATATCAGAAGAAGATAGAGACAGGCAAATTAAAGAAGCTGTTGTTGATCTTTTGGGAAAGGAGAGAACAAATGAAGAATAAGTTCATGGAAGGTTCTCCTATCTTGATGGGAAACAATACTATACCGGGAGTATCTATTCCAGATGATCTTCAAGAATTGCTTCCGACAATATATAAAAAAGTAAGTGAATTTGGTTGCGATTATTATCCAACTGTAGTCGAGATGCTGACTTATGATGAAATAAGTGAAATTGCGGCTTATGGTGGGTTTCCTGTTAGGTATCCGCATTGGAAATGGGGGATGGAATATGAAGAGCTTCAAAGAGGCTATATGTATGGAATGCATAAAATATATGAGTTGGTGATTAACACCAATCCAGTGTATATTTATTGTTTAGATTCCAATACGCTAGTTGATAATGTTACTGTTGTTGCTCATGCTTTAGGCCATGCAGATTTTTTCAAAAACAATATTTATTTTTCTCAAACTAGTCAAAACATGATGAACCAGTTGGCTAATCATGGAGCTAGGATTAGAAAGTACATGAGCCGTTGGGGAAGAGAAAGAGTTACTGAATTTATTGATCATGTTTTGAGAATAGAAACTTTAATTGATCATTCTAAAGCTTGGCAAAGAAAAAAAGTTAAGAATCCAATCATTAAAGATCACAGAGCGTATCGTCATCCCAAAAGATTAAAATCAAGAGATGATCGTGATTACATGGATGAGTATTTGAATCCAAAAGATTGGATTCAAAATCAAAAAGATAGAATCGAATTTCTAGACACGGCAGAGTATCTAGATATATTTTCAGATCCTACTAAAGACATCATGAGGTTCATAAGAGATTATGCTCCATTAAAGCCTTGGGAAGCAGATATAGTTGCAATGCTTTATGATGAAAGCATGTACTTTTCTCCACAAAGACTTACTAAAACTATAAATGAAGGCTGGGCTTCTTATGTTGACTATAACATAATGGCAAGACAAGGATTCACTGCTTTAGGTCAAGATCACGATAGCTCTGGGATAATAGAATATTCACACCATAAAATGGGAGTGTTAGGTGGAAAGTATTCTATGAATCCTTATAAGCTTGGGTTTTGTTTGTTTTTAGACATTGAAGAAAGATGGAACAAAGGACAATTTGGAAGTGAATGGGAAAATTGCGAAGATCTTGCTCAAAAAGAAAATTGGGATAAAAAGTTAAACTTAGGTCATGAAAAAGTATTTGAAGTCAGGAAATTTCAAAATGATTTGACTTTGATTATGGAATACTTCACGCCAGAATTTTGCGAAAAGTATGAATTCTTCGAATGGAAAAAATATCCAAATGGAGAATATAAAATAGAAAATAGAGATTTTAATAAAATTAAGAAAAAATTAATAAAAAAATACACTAATGGGGGTTTGCCTGAGATTTCTCTTGTGGATCACAACCATAGAGGTAAAAAAATTCTATTTTTAGAGCATCAAGGCGATGGAAGGCCTTTGTACGACCCTTATATACGCCCCGTACTGCAGTCTTTAAGGTATTTGTGGAAGAATGACGTATGTTTGTCCACAAAGGCTTTAGACGACACAGAGCTTGTCTACAAGTGTATGGGAGATGATTTATCAATAGATATTGTGGATGGAAGACAATATTTCAGTCATTCTGATGTTTTTGAGTAAAATTGCTTTAATTTTAGGCTTTTCAAGGGGTAAATACATTGTATTTCCTCTTAAATTCAGGAGCCTAAATGAGCAAGAGTGCAACTCCTAGAAAAGCTGCTGTAGAACAACTTATTGGTGATGTTCATGGGTACAATGTAAACCATAGTTCTAGAGAGATATATCTTCACGGTTATTTTTCAGACGATGAGGAGCCGGGAGTTGATTACAGGATGGCTACAAATTTTATAAAAAATTTGCACATCTTGCAATCTCAGAATAACAAGAACATTCTAGTTCATATGCACACTATTGGTGGCTGTTGGAGTGATGGAATGGCAATGTATAATTCTATTAGAATGATACAATCTCCTGTGACTATACTGGGTTACGCTCAAGCTTCTTCTATGAGCGGAATTATAATACAAGCTGCCGACAAAAGAGTAATAATGCCTGATTGCGAATTTATGATACATCATGGTTCTTTATCTGTTTCTGACAACTCAATGGCGGTTAAATCAGCGGTTGAGAGGAATGAAGTCAACTGCAAAAGAATGCTACAGGTGTTTGCACAAAGAGCAGTTCATGGAAAATTCTTTAAAGATCGAAGCTATGGAATTAGAAAAGCAATGAATGTGATTGATCAGAAAATAAAATCTGCATCTGATTGGTACATGGATGCTGAAGAAGCTGTTTATTATGGATTTGCTGATGGCATATTAGGGGAAAAAGGATTTGAAACTATGGCCAAGATAAGAGCAGGAAGAAAAAAGAAAGATTTTAATTAAATTTTTTACATTTAAAAAAAAATCAGAAGTACTTAATTTTCATCATTGTAGTTAATTCGGCTTTTTACTATAATCACTTATTGAATTTATTTAGAAGTCAGACCTGAGAATTTAAAAATGAAAATTGTTGGATTTGAACATTTACATTTGCACACTGATTTTTCTGTTTTAGATGGTTATGGAACTGCGGATGAGTATGCAAAAAGAGCAAGAGAGATAAATCAACAATTTCTTTGTGTGAGTGATCATGGATCTTTAGGGGCTGTTCCCAGACAAGTTCAGGCTTGCGAAAAGTATGGAGTTAATCCTATATTTGCTTGCGAACTTTATGTAAACCCACTTCAGCCTGCATCGAAGTCTCATAAGTCTTCCAAAATTACAGAAGACATGTCTCCAGAAGAAAGAAAGGCATTCAAGAAATCTTATCATTTACTTGCAATTGCTTATAGTCAGCAAGGATATGTTAATTTAGTTAATTTGTCATCTGCTGCTTGGACTAAGGGTTTTTACTATAAGCCTAGAGTAAATCATGAGCTTTTAACTAAACATAAAGAAGGTTTAATTTTTACTTCTTGTTGTTACAACTCCGAAATAGGCCAAGCTTTTGATAGGGGTGGCGAAGAAGCAGGTTTCGATGCTGTTGAGAAATACATAGATCTTTTTGGTAAAGAAAATTTCTATTTAGAAATGATGCTTTTAGATTTCAATAAGCAAAAGCCATATAATAAATTTATTATAAAGGCTCATGAAAGATATGGTTTGAAATTAACATTAGCAAATGACTGTCATTATTGCATGGAAGAGGATAGTAAAATGCAAAGACTTATGCTTATGGTTCAAACTAAAAATACTGTGAAAGATATAGAAGCTAAATTAGCTGCTGATGAGACTGCTGATTTATTTGAACTTCAAGATACTAATTTGTGGATGAAGTCAGAAGAAGAATTAAATTTTAAGTGGAAAAAAGATTATGCCGAAGATATTCCTTATGAGTTGTTTGAACAAGCTAAAATCAACACTACAAAAATAGCAGAAAAAGCAAAAGGTGTTGAATTAGATAGATCCATTAAGCTTCCTTACATGGAAGATGCTGAATTAAAATTGCTAGAGGCTATTGAAGAAGGATTTTTAAAAAGAAATCTTCCTAAAAATAAAACTTACTTGGGAAGAGTAAAAGAAGAATATTCTCTTATTTGCGACAAAGGCTTTGCTTCTTATTTTCTTATTCAAAAAATAATGACAGATGAAGCCAGAAGGATTTGTCCCACTTTGCTGGGATACGGAGATGGGTCAGAAGCAGTTGGTCCCGGAAGAGGAAGTGCTGTTGGCGCTTTGACTTGTTATTGTTTAGGAATTACGGATGTAGATCCTATTAAGCATGATTTGCTTTTTTCAAGGTTTTTAAGTCCTTCTCGTGGCGGAAAGCAAATGAAATTGAGATTTTCAATAGACCCAATAAAAGTGACGGAAGAATTCGCAAATGATTGTCCTTTCGATGTTCCTTTTGACGTTTGAAAATAAATTTAAGTAACTATATTAGGTTTAACAAGGAGTTTGTATATGAAAATTAAAATGTTAAATTTATCCACTGGTGTTAACATATTGGGCTACATTGAATCCGAGGACAGTAATTTTTATTTAGTTTCCAACCCTTATATCATCACAGGATTGGCAGCAGATGGAGATGAAACTTTTACGCCTTATTCTGCATTTTCTGAAGAGAGCGTTAAGGTATTCAAGGTGTCAGTAGTTGCTGAGTTTGAGCCAATCGAAAGACTTAAGATTTCTTACGCTGAAAAATTCGAAATTCCTGTTTGATTATTTAGGAATTACAATAGATGCTCTTATTTTAACTTTGTGAGTGTCACCAACAGCTTCTCCAAGATTATTAGGTATAAGGGTTTTCATTCCTTTTAATGAAACCCCCATTTCTTGGCATTGTTTTTTGATAGCTGTTGCTATTTTTTGATTAGCTTCTTGTTGACTAGTTGCTTGAATTTCTCCAAATGCTTCTATGATAACTTCCACGCCTCCTGTGCCTAAGTCTTTTGAAGATATTACAGTTATCATAACATCTTCCATAACCATCTTACGTACTCCGTCTTCTATTTTTTCTACAGAAGAAGTTACCAATTTATCCATTGAATTTATTTCTGTGCCATGGATAAATTGGGACTTTTCAGAAGGAGACATTTTGTCGCCAAAATTAAACTCACCTGACGGTCTGTTTTTTTGTTGCCACTTGTAATCTTTCATGAAATCTTGTCTGGCTTGTTTATCTCCAAGTACCTTATCAACATTAACTGAGTAGCTTTTATTTGGTTGATTGCCAACATCAGAAGCAGACGCCTTTCCAGCTTGTCCCATTCCAGCACCAGCCATTGCCGCAGCTAGTGTTGCAGCTTTAGCTGCCTTGCCTAGTTTTGATTGTCCTAGCCTTTGTAATAATCCTGCTTCTAATAGAGCAACGAGCTGTTCTTCACTAGGAATTTCGTATCCTTCTTCGACAAGAATAGATTTAATAGTTTCTATGTCTTTGTCTTGTGCATATTCTTTAAATGATTTCATTCTATTCCAAACTCCCTCATAGCGTCCATTAGATTGTTATGAGCAAATTTCTTTTTTAATTTTCTTCTAGGCTCTTCTTTTTCGTCGTCATCGTCGTCATCGTCATCGTCGTCATCGTCGTCATCATCATCGTCTTCCATGTCCATCATGTCATCATCATCGTCGTCGTCTTCCATGTCCATCATGTCATCATCATCGTCGTCGTCTTCCATGTCCATCATGTCATCGTCGTCTTCCATGTCCATCATGTCATCGTCGTCTTCCATGTCCATCATGTCATCATCGTCGTCGTCTTCCATGTCCATCATGTCTTCATCTTCCATATCCATATCCATATCCATGTTCATCTCTTCGTCATCATCTTTTATGTCCATCTCTTCGTCGCCATCTTCCATGTCCATTTTCATTTTTTCTTGATCATCTTCCATGTCCTCCATATCGTCTTCGGCTTCAAATCCGACAGGCTTACTTACTGCTTCGTACATGTCTTCTTGACTTTTCATAAAATTACTTACTGAATTGTTCATTGACTTAGCGAACATTTTGCATCTTGAAGGTCCTTCTGCCTCATCTCCTAGTAAAGAGGTGAGTTCGTCATAAGCTTCTGGATGAGATAATAAAGATTTAATTAATTTTCCAAGCATACCTGAAGATTTCATTTCATGAACCATGTTGCTTAGAAGATTGTCATTTCGATTTGCTAATACAACGACGTACTTTATAGTTTCAGGTGGATGTGGTTGAAATTTTCCGGTAGTGTATGCGGTTACATGTGGAAGTTCTTCGTCGTCTTGAATCATTCCGCATCCGCCTTCTGTCAACATGAAATTTGTGAATTCAGATGCGGACATGTTCTTTGTTTTACTTAAGAAGTTTTCTACCTTAGTTAGGTCTTTATCAGATACAGCGACAGGATCTTTTGAAAGCTTTACTTCTGTGTCAGGTTCGTATTTTAATTTACTATCTCCCATGTTTGCCAATCCGTCATTATCTGCTTTTACCGTAGGGGATTTTGTTTTGTCATTTTTAGCTTTAAATGGCTCTGCTTTTGGATCGCCCGGAGGAGTTTTTGGATCTGGTCCAGTGTAGTCGGCTACATCGGAAGTTTTAGCATCTACTAGTTTTCCTTTGTCATCCACATATTCTTTTTTTAAGCCGCTTTCTTTTAAAAATTCTGAAAAAGATCTCATTATTAAATTCTCCTATTAAGTAAACATTATTATTTATACTCCACATTGTAATTTTGAATTGGTTTTTTATTGATGATTTGTTATAATGTAAACTTAATTTTAGTTAAATAAAAAGGAAATTTATGCCTGTTATAAATACTCAATATGAATCTGATTGGTGCCCTGAATCCCGCGCTAACCACCCACTCGAGTTTGAGTCCGAATTGCCAAATTATCGAGGATTGAAGCAATTTACGACCACAGACGGCAAAAAATTCTTTCCAGCAGGGTCTACTGTTTCATCTTTAGTTCCGGGCACATACAATATTAAAGTGGATAATTCTGCTGGAATTTGTTTTCAAAAAATAGATATTGCAACTGATGGGCTTTTGAGATTTCCAAATAGCAATTCCGAAAAGGTTATTGAAGAGATTTCTAAATTTTGGGATCGAGAGTCTGTATTTAAGAAATATAATCTTAATTATAAAAGAGGAATATTTTTATATGGACCACCCGGATCGGGAAAATCTTCAACAATACAAATTGTTTCAGAGGATGTCGTAAAAAGAAACGGAGTTGTTTTTAAATTTAATAACCCATCTGTGTTTGTTGAAGGAATTAGAATTTTCAGAGAAATTCAACCAAACACTCCTGTTGTTGTTTTAATGGAAGATATCGACTCCACAATTGAAGCTTATAACGAATCAGAAGTTTTAAATATATTAGATGGAGTTGATCAAGCAAGTAAAGTTGTTTTTTTAGCCACAAGCAACTATCCAGAGCTTTTAAGTCAAAGGCTTTTAAACAGGCCAAGCAGATTTGATAAAAGATTTAAAATGGAACACCCTGATGAAAATGCAAGAAGATTGTATTTTGATAATTTAATTGATGATGAAGCTATAGAAAATTCATCAATTGATATTGACCAATGGGTAGCAGAAACAGAGAATATGTCTATTGCTCACTTGAAAGAATTGTTTGTTACTGTTTGCATACTTGGGAACTCTTATTCTGATTCTTTAGAGGCTTTAAGAGGCATGAGCAACATACCTCGCTCAGACACAGATTATGATAAGAAAGTGGGGTTTGGTGCTAATTCTGGCGGGAAAGGTTGGAGATAATGGACAGTAGAGAAGAACTAATTAAAATTTGCATAACTGAAATGCAAAATAAAAATTTAAATGATTCATTCTATAAGGATCGTTTAAAAAAAGAGTTTAAAGAAATAGACATTCAATCTGAACATGATTATTTTATAAACATTTATGATAAAAAAATAAAGTTTAATAAAAATGAAAATAATCTTTTGGTGTGTTATTTGCTAGGAGCTTGCGATCAATTTGATAAAGATGTCGATCCTGTATATTCGCAAGGTGAGTTTCCTGATATTGATGTTGATTATCTTCCTGCTATTCAAGATTATTTAAGAAATAAATTTTGCCCAAAAGCTTTCGGAAGAGAAAATGTTGTAAACATAGGAAATTATGGAACTTTTGGAATCAAGTCTGCCTTATTAGATATGGCTAGGGTTCATGGTGCTGATAGAACAGAAATACAGACAATAACTAAAAATTTACAAGATAAAGACGAAGAGGGCCAACCATTAACATGGGAAAAAGCACTAGAGATTTCTCCTGCTTTGAGTGAGTATTGTGAGAACTATCCAGAGGTTACAGATGCTGCTCGAAGATTAATTAATAGAAATAGAAGTAGAGGAAAACATGCTGGTGGAACTGTTATTTCAAGTGTTAAAATAGATGACTTTGTTCCAATTATGATAGACACTGACGGGAATCCAGTTTCTGGTTGGACAGAAGGACTTCACGATCAAGATTTGCAGCCTGTTGGTCTAATTAAATTTGACGTTCTTGCTATTAAAGATTTGTTGAGAATTTCTACTTGTTGCAAATTGGTCAGACAAAGACATCCAGAAGTAAAGTCAATTTGCGCAGCAGAGAATGGCTCTGATTGGAGTGATATTTCTTATTTAGATGATCCTCAAGCTATTGAATTGGCTAATCAAGCTAAGACAAGAGGTGTTTTTCAATTTGATAGCGAAGGAATGAGAAATCTTGTTAGATCAGGTGGTGTCGGCTCTTTTGAAGATTTAGTCGCTTATACAGCTTTGTTTCGTCCCGGGCCATTAGGGATGGGAATGCATGAAAAATATATTGACAGAAAAAAAGGCAGAGAAGATTGGAAAGAAGACACTCCTGATTGCATAAAAGATATTTTAGGAGAAACGTATGGTGTTTTGTGTTATCAAGAGCAAGTAATGAAAGTTCTCAATAGAGTTGGGGACATTCCTCTTATTCATTGTGAAAAAATTAGAAAAGCGATTAGTAAGAAGAAAACAGATGAATTTATAAAATATAAAGAAATGTTTTTGGAAAAAGGTTCTGAGAAAACAGGATGGCCGCTTGTTTCAGAAGATCACAAAAACATGAATCATCTTTGGGATCAGATTGAAGCTTTTGCTGGATATGGCTTTAACAAGTCTCATGCGGTTGCTTATACTTACATATCTTCAAGATTACTGTGGCTAAAGACTCATTATCCACTAGAGTTTTTTAACACCACCTTTAGTTTAGAGGCAGATGAAGATAAGGTTCGATCTTATAAAAGAGAAGCAGAAAAGCTTGATATAGAAATTAAAAAATGCGATGTCAACAAATCAAAAGCAAGTTATGAAATTGTAGATGGAAAGATTTACATAGGATTTTCAAACATAAAAGGAATTGGCAAAGACGTTGCGGATGAAATGGTTCGTAAGCAGCCTTATTGTGGATTAGAAGATTTTCTTGAAAGATTTGGGACTGACAAAAGAATTGTTGAGCCTTTGATATATCTTGAAATTTTCAAAGAAAAGCCAATTAATTTCTTATTGGAATTTTATGAAGAATATAAAAAATGGTCAAAGAGCAAAACAGATCGAGGAAAGCGACAGGAAAAAAGAAAGAAAGAACTTAAGGAAATAATATTTTCTTTTCTCAAAGAGGAATTGTTGGAAGATGAAAAGATAGATGAGATTTTAAGTGAAGACAAATTGATTTATCTTCATGATAACTTTGAAGAATTTGATAGCGCACTTCTCTCAGAAGAATTTTCTAAAGAAGATTTACTTCCCACTTTAAAAAAATATTATAAGTCAGTTACGAGCTATAGAGAAAAAATGCGTGTGATTGAAAGCGATCCTTTATCTTTAGCCAATTGGAATTCCACTAATAAATACGAACTAAGTTCTATTCCTAATCAATTTGATATTGAGAAAAAGTATTATGGTTTTAGTTGGCAACATCCTCTTGAAAAAAGTCCTGATTATTACGGAGACAATTTGTCTTTTAATAGATTTAAAGATGACGATTCAATACTGACGACAGGCGTAGAATGTATGATTGTAAAAAAGCCTGAAGAAAAAATATCTAAAAAAGGCAACAAGTATTATTATGTTTTGGTTGAAGATGATAACTGGAATATTGAGGTTGTCACTTTTTGGGAAGAAGACTATTTGAGATTTAAAGATGAGATTAATTACTGGAATGAAGATGAAAAAAGAGGCAACTTACTACAATTAAGATGTACAAGACCCGGAAAAGGATTTAAATCTTATACTTTTGAATCGCCTTCCAAGCGAGATAGGCACAAATTGCCTGAAGACAAAAAGAAAGATTATAGACTTAGAGTTATGAGGCCACCAATTTTAAGAGGTGAAAAATCTAATGAGTGAAATAATTAATGAAGAAAATTTTAACCAGTATTTTAAAGACGTAAGGCAGAACAAGCCTGAAAAAGATGATATTATTGCAAAATATTCTGCTAC
>Ga0181369_1000362_pt1 | contig 12858 bp, 18 predicted proteins | sample LowvirmetaG_8_FD_130088 | JGI IMG/M metagenome (GOLD analysis project Ga0181369, IMG submission 130088) | Marine viral communities from the Subarctic Pacific Ocean - Lowphox_04 viral metaG | ecosystem: Environmental > Aquatic > Marine > Oceanic | place: Subarctic Pacific Ocean | collected... | reverse complement strand
GTTAGACCTTCAGGTAATATTGTTCTTGCTTGTTCTTTTGCTATGCCAGCTTCTATTGCCCAGTTATATGCTTTCCTAGCTCTTTCAATTATAACTTCTTGGTATGATTCCCAAACATAATTAATAGAATCTTCCATTGGTATATCAATAGAATTTTGTCTATTATTATAGTCTTGCAATCTGGCAGGTCGAGTTATAAATTCTAACTCTTCGGTGGGATCAGCATATCGCTGACTAAATTCTTGGAATGAAAAAGATCGATGTCTTAATATCTGTCTGGAGATATCTCGTGTTGTCTCGATCTCTAAACATACATTGACCATTTCGAATGGTGACCAATGCTTGTGTTTAATTAAATATTTTACTAGCTTCTCAGCCGTTTCTTCGTTGTACTGATTACCTGGATTCGATACTCTAGCACAAAAAGAAACCAACTGAAGAAGGTCATCCGATAAAGATGAATCCTCAGCTGGCTTCGTATATGATATAAGTTTCACTTTATTCATAATAAACTAAAATTCCCTTTTAGAAATTGTAGTGTAGCGCAATGGCTGCATTGTCCATTATGTCGCCGTGTCTAGCTCTATCCATTACCATTGCTGATAATGTAAAGTCACCTAGATCTTTTGAAAGATTAATACCAAAGTAATCATCATCACTAACACCCATTAAGGCTGTTGCTTCATCAGAGCCCATAGCATATACTAATGAGACATCTAATTGAGTGATAAATGGTAAATGATATTCAACTTCCGTAAAAGTTAGATCCGAGTTGTCAAGGTTAACAGCATGATACAATTCAAAGTTATTTAGCGATACGCCAACATAAACCTCTTCTGTATCATCAATCAAAGCATCATAATTATACTGAATTAACCCCACGTCCACGGCCATTTTGTCAGAAATTGCTAAAGCATATCCTGCATAATAGTCATATTCATGGTCAACTTCGTTTCCAAAATCTACCTGGCTTACCCAAGCACCTGCATAAAATCCATTACCTTGATAATTAAGGTCTAGATCTATAGCATGATTACCATCATTTTGAGATACACCTCTCCAGAAGTAGTCAGAGCTAACTCCAACTGATCCACTGAAATCAGCGTACGTTAAAGGGGCAAAGATTGCAACCGCTAATAGCGGGAGTAATTTTTTAAACATACTAAGCCTCCTTCCTCACGAGTGTATAAACACCCCATAATAATCCTACCCATGCGAGTAGCTTGGCTAATCCACCAAATAAAAGTACAGAGCCACAAGCAACAATCAATAAGATTCCGTCATGTGAAGTTCTTTCTTTTACTCGATCGAGTACCCAGTTTTTGGCGTTTGATATAACGTCCATATATTTTCTCCTATATTTTAAATTCAGCGAAGGTATCTTTCGAATCTCTATCACCGAAATTATTTATTGGTTTATCCGGAGCCATGTCAGACATAATATCTGTCTGAGCGGATTCCTCTACATCGTATAGTTTCATGCGGGAACGATCTATACCAATTACAAAGCGTTTATATTTGGTCGGATCGTTATAACGATTTTTCAACTGTTTTACCAGAATTTGACCTAGCTCATCAAGTTCCTCTGTAGATATTAGAGCAAACATAAGATCAGCTGTCGCCGGTAATCCAAATGATTCCGAAGTGTCCTCTAGCCCGACGTCAGTATTACTGAATCCAGACCTAGTGGTCTGAGTTGCCGAGACTATTGGCACATTAAATTCGACAGCAAGGCCACGCATTTCTTCTGCGATAGCTTTGATGTACGAATAACTATTTATACTTCCTCCGAGCCCACGCATGCGGGAAGAAGCACAAATGTTCAAGTAATCGATATAGATTATATCGGGCTTGAAGTTCTTTTTGAGCTTTAATTCATTTAATAAAGCTCTGAAATGTCCAGTGTGGGCAGCGCCAGTTGGATATTCTTTTACAATTAATTTACCAATTGTTGATGTTGCAAGTTTTTCTATCTTAGAATTAAATACATTCTTTGGTAACGTGCTTAGTGATTGTATAGGATAATCCATTAGGTTAGCATCGATTCTTTCCGCGATACGTTCTTCTGCCATTTCCATTGTGATGTATAAAACATTTTTACCTAATTGTAAGTTTGATGCTGCACAATGGCACATGAATAATGATTTACCAACACCAGTACCAGCTAATGCTATGTTTAATGTTTTATTAGGTAAACCACCTTTAGTAATTTTATTCATATAATCTAAATCGAATGGGATTCTAGCTTCTTTGTGATTGTAGAATTCGAATCTTTCATCTGAATTGTCTATGTAATCATGACCAATAGCTTGATCGAAAGATGTGCCAAGAGCTTCGGATAGTATTTCTGGTATTGCTCCGTCGCTCTTTTCGGTCTTACCATCAATGATTTGGATAGATTCCATAATGGCATTGTAAACAGCTTTCTCTTTACACCATTTTTCTGTTTCATTGATTAAGTATTCGGTATCGATATCCGATTTAGTTTTAAGTTCGTTGATTAATACTGCCGCAGAGTTTAAATCTTCTGCAGGTAAAGTTAGCTTTTGTAATTCTAATTCTAATACTTTACCCGTTGGTAGTTTATTATGTGTACCAACAAACTTAACCATAAGATCAAACACAACTTTATGTGACTGATCAAAGTATTCTTTCTTTAAGAAAGGTATAACACGCCTGCAGTAATCTTCGTTATTAAGAAGATGGTTCAGCGTGTGTGTCTGTATTTGGTTCGTTATGTCCAATTATATCCTCGTCTAATTTATCAGCCATTGTTTCATTAATTATATGTTCTAAAACAGCGCCGATATAGTTATTAAATTCTGTGTCTTTACATAATTTGTCATGGTCGTAATCTCCCGGATCCTGAATATTATATGTAAAAGACAAAGTCGCTATGTCTAGTTCGGGTGATTCTTTAATACCAACCTTACCGTATATAAGGGTTACGCCTTTAAATCGAGTGTTTAATCTGATTCCGTAGAAGTCAACATTTTCGTGCTCAACAAAAGTATAATCTTTATGGTCTATATTATACACTATTTTACTCTTCTTGTAAATCTAAATTTACATCTAATAGTGGTTTATGACCTATTTGATAATGACCTTTGACAAACTTTTTGAAATCTGTTTCTTTGAATATCGGATCCCAGAATTCTGCAGTTAGAGTATCTTTCTCTCTTACTTTAGGATCTATAACTTCTCCAGTAGAATGATCTACTCTAGCATACCAACCAACGTTTGGTTTAGTAACATATCCACCAGCAAGACCAACATCTAGTAATCCACTATATGGAGATATGCCGCCTTCCCATGTAACAGAAATAGGTACTTTAGATTTCTCTTTTACAAATCTAGATTTTTCTACATTAATAACAAAGTTATAACCTTTTATTTCAGATCCAGTTTTTTGTTGTTGTCTTCCGATAATCCAAATATTATCTGCTGAGTAATAGATACCAGTACCGCCTGAAACGATTGCTTTAGGGAATAATCCCATTTCCTGGTATGTGTGATTAACAGCTAGTAAAGGGATATTTTTCATGGTAAGATAAGGAGTGACCATTCTGAATAATCCCTTTAAAGCTTTAGCTCTTGACATATCTGCAACTGATTTTTCATTTAGTGCATCTTCTAATTCCTTCTTAGAAGCTAAGTTACCAATAGAATCAATAACGATAATAACTTTATCACCTCTATCAATTTCATCTAATTGGTTAACTAAATCAAACTTAAGTTGTTCTACATCTGTAATTGGTGTATGTAATACCCTTCCAGTATCAATACCGAATGATTCGAAATATGATTGCGGTGAACCAAATTCTGAATCATAGAATAATAATACTGCATCTTTATGTTCTTTCATATAAGCACCAGCCATAAGCAATGCAAAAGATGTTTTAAAATGTTTAGATGGTCCAGCTAATACTGTTAGCCCTGATGTTAATCCACCATCTACGTCGCCAGATAATGCGACATTAATCATAGGAACATCTGTTGTTACTACGTCTTTTTCACCAAAGAATATAGAATCTTCTAGTACATCTGTACCTTTGATCTTAGAATTCTTTTTTAGTTTATCCATTATTCCCATATTAATATCTCCTCTCTGGTCCTAATTGCATAGAGCGTTCTTGTTTTCGCCATCTAGCTATTGCTTCGGCTTTCTTTCTTTTACGCTTTGCGGTTGGTTTCTCGTAAAATTCTCTTTTACGAACTTCTTGAACTATACCTGCTCTATCACAGGCTTTACGAAATTTTCTAAGGGCAACATCGAATGGCATTGGCTTAGAAGGTCTTTTATCTTTAGGATGTCTTTTCCTAGGTCTTAAATCTATACTTGGCATTAATTTCCTCTTTTATTTTTTAATGGTACCATTATACCATACTTTTTACTGTTTGTAAACCTTTAAATGAAATCATATTGTACATAGGCTTCTTCAAACATTTCCATTGTTTGTGCACATGAATCTTTCCATCTGAGTTCAGTTTCGGGATTAGTAAATTGTGGGGACACAACTCTGATAACCCCTGATTGTATAATAGCTTTTGCACACTCGTGGCATACCGGTAAAGGCCAAACATACATTGTGCATCCATCTAATGAATTACCATTATATGCTGCATTGTATATACAGTTTGTTTCTGCGTGTACAACATATTTATATTTAAGTTGTCTGTCATTATATCTTAGCTCGGTATCTTCTATACCTCTAGGAAAACCATTATACCCCTGTGCAACAACATTACCCTGATCATTCACAGCAACGGCACCTACTTGGGTACTTGGGTCTTTACTCCATCCAGCAATCTGCTCTGCTAGATCTAAATATCTTTTATCCCACTTTTGGTTCATCTTTTAATCCTAATCCTTTTCTTATTTGTTCCCAATAAAGATCTCTTACTTTTTTACCAAGTTCAGAATCATTTGGGTATTTTCTTACTAATTCAGCTATTTGTTTGTCCATATAAATCTTCCCATATTTGTGCATTAATCTTTCTTTGTTTCATTTTATCTTCGCGTATTGCATCAGTCTTTAATGGTTCTTTTTTTCGATTTAAAATCTTTGGTGGTATAATATCTTTAAATGTTTCTTTTAATATTTTCTTTTCACCATTACGATCTTCATAGTTTGATGCTAGAGCATGTACTATTACACTTGGTGCTAAGAATGGTGCACGTAGTTCTACAGTAGATCTCATCATTGTTCTATCTAATTTAGGTAAATGATAGAATGGTAATTCACAGAATATATCTGACATTTGTGAATCATATTCTGCTGCTCTTCGATATCCACCAAATAGTTCATCTGCGCCATCGCCAGTTAATACGTTATGAAACCCTAATTCTTTTAGCTTTCTTGCCATAGCAATTTGTGGTTTAACTGATCCTAGATCTACAGGGCTTTGGTGTATGCGTACAGCATCTTCATCTGATACTTCATCTAAGGTAACTTTTACTAAATCAGTTTCGATCATCTTAGCATATTTTTCTTCGTGATTATCAACATGAATAGCAGTAACATTTAGTCCTTGCTGTTTAATAAGTTGATATACGATAGTGGAGTCTAACCCACCTGACAGTAGAACGGCTGCGTCTCTGAATCCACCTAGTCTTAATTTAACCGCTAAGCTTAGGTCATCGTATAAATTGCTTACAGGAACTGAACCCCAATCCCAATAAGGATATTCTCTACCCTTATATAAGAAGTGTCCAGGTTTTAATTGATGAATTTCATTCCATGGTGTTCCACCTTGAGGGTCATAACCCCATTTCATAACATTTGAATGGAAGATTTCATCTCTTGTAACTGGCCCATATTGTTTTAGTACATCAGGTTCTGATGCCATAACTTCTACATCTCTACGATAATAGATTGGTTTAATTCCTAAAAAGTCTGTGTAAGCTATTGGTGCATCATTAAAGAATGTAACATAACTCCAGAACCCATCGAACTTATGAAAGAATTCGTGGTTCAGTTCTTCTCTATATTTAGAATGAATCATATGAGCATCGCTAGGATAATCACCAAAGTCTTTATAATTAAATATTTCACCAACAAATAATGAAGGTGGTTCATCGTCATATTGAATAGGTTGGATTGCTACATCTGGATCCGGATCTACCATAGGCAAAGCTGTATGAAGTAAATCATATTCTTTCCAGCATTTATATCCTCTATATTTAGATCTTAGTCCTCTATAACCGATTTCCTCGATTGCTCGCATACCATTTACTTTAGTATGATCTCTTTGATGTATTATAAATCCGCACATATTATTCTTCGTTTACCAAATTATTTAATCCATATTTATCTACTTGAAAACAATGTAAAGAAGATGCAGAGAAATGTATAATGCCAGGTTGGGCATCTAATCCCGATTCTTCTATTAACCATAAACATAATCTATTTGCAAAATATAAATCATTATGTAAATGACGCATAACATCGCAGGATCGCATATGATATGCACAATGTAGTTTATTATCTCTTAACATAAAATGCCACCCGAACGTGCACGGGACGCGTTCGCCCGCGAGAGCGGCTGTACCATCTTCTGGAAACCAGATTGGTATATAACATTGTCTTGTTGTAGGTTCTTTTTTAAGTAGTTTAACTGCGGTGTTTAAATCTGCTATATTAAATCTAACACCCATTTGTTCTGTATCTTGCCACATTCTTTCTGGATAGCTATGTGAAAAAGCTGTATCCATTAAATATTTATCTGTATCTTTTAGCCACATGCTATGTGATGGTGGTGGATTGCAAGGTATACCCCCAACACGTTCTTGGAAATGTATATCTGCCCATGGTTGGGAAGCTTTTAATTCTTCGCTTGCCTCTTCTGCATTATCGTACATTTGTGCCTGCATATCTGCATGCAGTATTTCTAAGAAGCCAGGGTGATCAGTACCACCTTGCCATCTTTCTGTTTCTATTTCATATCCATGTTCTAGTAAAGCTTTACGTAGAATATGTAGACCTGTTTTAAGATCCTTGAGTATCATCATTTATTTTATTCCTGTTGAATATATCTCGTTCTTTTGTTTGGCCATCAATATCGTAATCTAGATATGCTGAAAAGAATGCAGAATAATTAATTAAATCGATTGCAGAATCTTGCAATGATTCGTAATTTTCTACATAGTTATCATCATCACGCATAGCATCTAGAACGGAGTGCATGCGATTAATTTTACCAGTCATAATATCTAAAATGGTTTGTGCACCGTTTGGATAATAGTCTGCTTGGCGAATCCTAGATTTAGGATTTTGATAGTCGTTACCTTTCTTAGCAATAAGATCGGCCGCTTGTTTAAGTATCATTAGTGGTTTCATAATGTGTATTATACCATAGTTTTGGTTAAAAGTAAACCCCTAATATTTTTCAAGTACTGTACCTGTTTGATATAAGGGAATCTGTTTTGCATCTGGCCATTGTTTTGGATATGTATTCATAAACAAAGTTTGTGGCAAGTGTTTGTGTACAAAAGTACCATAAGGTTTTACTGGAAGATTTTCCATAAGTAATTCAGCAACCATTTTATGTAATAACCATGGAGCTTTCTTTTGTGTTGGGTCTTTAATAAGTGTAATGAATTTTCCACCAGGTTTTAATTTTTCTATAGCAGCTGTATATATTGATAGTATAGTTTCCCAGTATACTTTACCTTTTAGAACTCCGACGTTCTTATCTTTCTGGTATTGTATTGATGCTCCTAAACCTTTAGAAGTCATACCTCTTTCTGGTGCATCTGATTGACCACCTCCAAGAACTGGATAAGGTGTTCCATTTATAACCATATCAAATTGTTGATCCCCAACATGTTCGTGTAAATCCCTAGCATCGCCTTCTATAATAGTACCATTACCTGGTGCACCTCTATCTTTTTGTACTTGAATTGTTCTTCTTGTAATCTCTGAGAATTCTAATTCTATTCCTACACCATGTCTTCCATGATTCATAGATTCTACAACCGCTGTTCCTGTTCCTACTGTTGGATCTAAAACATAATCACCAGGTTTTGTAAATTGTTGAACTGCCCATCTATATCCAGACCAATGACCAGGACAGATGTGTTTATCAAATCCACCTTCTGGTTTTACATCTGGAAAATAGTATTGTGACCTAGTACTTTGTGTATAGTATTGATCGGTTGGGGTATGATATACTTCTCCTAGCCAATCGCCTATAATAATATCTTTACCATGGTAATCTTCTGGGATTTCCATTCTATGATATAGTTTGTCTGTAATACCAACTTTCTTAATAGTCGATTCGCCTGCCATAATTATCTCCTAAATTATATACGTTCACTCGGGTCATGTTTCTATCTAACCCACTCATAACGGTATCTACATCGTAAATACCTAAAAATTCAAATTTCAATTCAAAGCCTTCTGGTATAACATCCGGCAAATTATTTTCATACCTTAATCTATTGCTTTTAAAGAATAAGAAATGTGTTAGCTTACCTTTACGGTTTGCGTCCATATATCTTATATAGTCATGTTGTAAGTTATACCACACAGAAGCTATTTCTTTAAAGTCAATTACCATTCCTTTGTATTTAATATCAGCAAAATATCTATCTTTACCTTCTACTCTTTCTGCACCTTCTATATTTTCTATAACCATATCTTCTAGGTATTCTGAATCTAGGTTAGCACGATTTGAATATCCACTTTTAAATGTAGCATATTCTTCATCATGTCTTTCAACCATTTCTTTTGTAACGGTTAAGTCTAAGGTGTTTATATATTCTACTAATCTTTCCATTAGCTTATTATTGCTTTAATGTGTTCTACATCGACAATAACCGCTGCTTGTCCTTCTACATTTACTGGCATACTTTCTGACCATTTTATAAATACTCTTTGACCAGCTTTTACGCTAGATACTGAATCACCAACTGCTAATACCAATCCAGGTTTATTACCTTTGTCAATAGCTTCGGTAAGAATAATCCCACCTGTTGTTTTTTCTTCTTGTTCTGTTTCAGCAACTAATACATTGTTACCTAATACTTGGATTCCCATATTATTCTCCTAAATGGTGGAGCTGATAGGGATCGAACCTACGACCTACTGGTTGCAAACCAGTCGCTCTCCCAACTGAGCTACAGCCCCATTTATAAATTATTTCTAAATACAAATTCAATTGCTCGATTTGCCTCTGTTTCTAAATCTCTTTTCTCATACCAATTACCTGTGTCCATATCTAGAGATCTGCAGATATGTGCAATTTCAGTTGAGGTAATAGGATAGCCGCGTTGCATTGCATTGCCAGCTGTTGAAACCATTATTTGATACATTTTTAAATACCATCCAGTACCAGATATATTTTTATATTCTTGGACTTGCTTTTTATTTACGAAAGGACAATCAGCATAAGATGTCCAAGTATAGTCAGTATTATTTAGTTGTGATTTTCTATGTTCGATTAATCCTACTTTGATTGCTTCTGGTAATCTATCAAAGAAAGATTCAGCAGGATTAACGTATGGATGTTTAGACATAAGTTCTGCTGGATCCATTATATCACCATCGTGTGAAAAACAAAAGTTGTGTGCATCTTTATATTGTGAGGGAACATAATACATACGGGATAAATCTTTTGTTTGTGCGTCGGCTATATCACCAATTTCTTTATTCAGTGCAAACCAAAAATGTTTAATATTATCTTTTTCTACCCAATGAGTGAGAGGAAAAACAAGCCTAAATTTAGGGTTATCAACACTGCTAGAAGCGGTGCTATAACAGAAATAGCGATATTGTTCATAATGTTTTTCAATTTCATTTAGATCTCCTACAAAGTCATCGACATCAAGAATACCAAAACCGCCCCAGCTAACCACGTTATCGTTAGCACGAGTACTATCAGGCAAATATGTAGCAGGACTGATAAGAGGAGCCTCAGATTTTTTAGAGTACTTATCAGATTTATGGAGTCCGACGAGGACGTCTTCGAACTGTTCGAAGGTTTCGTAGTCCATTCTTTTATTCGTTTTATTATCATATATTGAATTAAATATCGTGCAGCTTACCATAATTTCCCTCGTGAGATGGTGCTTTCCAATCTGCAGGTTTCATTAGGTCAGGTAATCCTAGTGGATTAGGTCTGCCTTCTTTCACACCAACTCTTTTATTCATATTTGCTTTTAGAACTTCGTCCCATGCTTTATATGGATCAACCCCAAAAGCATCTAATGTTCCTATTGCAACAACACATAGATCAATTAAACCATCTACGATTTCTTCAGCATCCATGTTTACCATAGCAGCTTCTGTTTCATCTAACTCTTCTCTTAGGAAATCTACTCTAAAAGTTAAATAATGTCTTAGCTTATCTTTATCTGCGCTTTTCATCCATTCATGCACGCCATATTTAGATTGCATTTCATTAATATCTTTTACCCAGTTTTGGCTCATGTTATAATTCCTGCAGGTGCTATTTCAATTTCGCTTGTAGCTGCTCTGTGTTGTTCGATTAAATCTTTTACAGGTTCAACCATAAACATTACAAATTTCTGATCAATCTCTAATCCTTCTTTTGCTTTTGTATAAGGCATAAATGGCATAAAACCAATCTTACCTTCGCCAGCTGGAATAAGAACAATTGCATCTTTTAATATAATAGTATCAGTGTCGATACCATTTAGATCTACATCAGCAATAATTTCTTCGCCGGAAGTAAGTCTTAGTAATTGTATATATTTGTCTTTCATATTTTCTCCATATGTGGTACATTATACCATAGTTTTATTTAAATGTAAACCCCTAATTTGTTCAATGACCTGGGGTTCTAGTTTTGGGTCATTCCACATACGGTTCAATCCAGAAGGGTGTGGAACCTTTAAGTGTTCTATATTATTCTTGTTAAAGTAATTATGGACTTCATTACCCATTGCTATTACTTTACAACCTTTAATTTTTTCTAACATATTACTATCTGAGAGATTGGTCCAATCCCAATCTTGTACTCCAGCCTGCTCTGACCATTTAGTTATTCTACGGATAGTCGGGGATTTTTCTGGTGGGAAATTACCTGGCTTAGTACCTACATATATTATCTTATCCAAAGAAATCCTCCAGTGAATTAACTTTAACTGCTGTCCAACCAATAGCATTTAGAATAGGTTCTATAGCATCTACAAATGTTTTTTGGAACTGTAATTCTTTATCGATGTGCTGTTCTAAGTTAAATTCTTTTGGTAAGAAATCTGGGAAAGCAATTACATTCTGTGTAAACTTACCTGGTTTGAGGTATACAAATTTTAGCTTATCACCATTTCTTAGTTCTGGATATTGTCTTAGGTCTAGATCTTTTCTTAGCCAGTTGTACGCGAGCGCCGCACGCACGTGGATGGGCGTACCTTTCTTGTAGTTTTCTGCAGTAACTACCTGCCCTGCTTGGTTTGTATATGTACGTCTTTCTATGCAACCAGTAATGTTATTTGCGCCACGTGGGAAAGCAATCTGATCTGGTCTAAGGGTAAAGTAATGATCTTTGAATTGTTGTATAGCCTGCTGTACTGTTTCCTGGTCAGAGGAAATAATTAGCTTAAACATTTCTTTTAGAGCTTCTCTGCAAGGTTCGGGGGTAGAACTTTTATTAGCTTCTACGCCAGTTGTTTTGATTTTAGGTGTAGCATATCTAACACCTTCATTGTCTATTACATTTAGAATATATCTTTTCTTAGCCAGGTATATGCCACGATCTGCTATAACCTCTCTGGACATTACCATCTTATTAGAATAGCCGCCAAATATATGGAAGAAGTCTTGGTAAGCTTTTACGAATACTGGTTCGATAGCTTCTTTGCCGACTTTATCTAGGAAGTCTATAGGATTAGGTGGATTAACTTTTTCTACTAATGGACCTAACCCAATATATAGACTATCGGTATCGATTGCTAAGACGTAGTCTGTATCGGTCTGAAGGGCTTTATTTAGGTAATCATTGGCTGCATTTTCACCCCATCTGATAATGGCTTGACCGGACAAGGTAATGGCTTCTGCGACTCTTTGGTCGAAAAACCTGAAATAGCGATTGCCGAGAGCACCGTATAAACTATTAAGAAGAATCTTAATTGCCATTTGTCTATTTTCATTTAGTGAGATTTCCTTTTGGATATTGTAAACTTCTTGCTTATCATCTTTATTAACCTTTTGTAGTTTCTTCTGGGCTTTAATCATAGCCTTTTTGACGTCCACCCTTTCAGTGTACATCTCTTCGATGATCTTAGGTAATACACCTTGTACATCGGTTCTGAAATGTTGACCACCTACGGCCACGCATTCTTCTGGCGATCTTTCGAAGTGTTTCATTTGTAAGACCTGATCCACATCCATGCCAGGAGTAGTAGTGTTTATGATTGTTTCTGGTGACATATTGTATTGCATAATCAAGGAAGGATATAGCGAATTAAGGTCGAATGATACAACGTGATCGTGCATTCCAACCTGTGGTTCTTTAACATAGCCACCAGGATAATCACCCTTTTGTTGTTCTACTGGGAATGGTACGATAATATTATCCTGGTATAAATCACGGAAGATAATAGAATCCCATATTGCAGTAGTTCCAAATGTATCTGTATAGTTAACACCGCCACGATATGCCATAGTAAGGGCAAGAGTAATTAAACCCATTTTATCTTCGAAGCGATCTACTAGTTCTACATCTTTAATATTATAATCGATAAACTTTTGGTGGTCAGCTTTATATAGGTCGAATAGTGAACCATGTTCTTCGTAGGATAGTTTAGCCTCGCCAAGTACTACGTGAGCAATATTGTTTAGTGAATATGATTCTTGCTGACCATAAGCATAGCCAAACTTTTTGAATACTTCC
>Ga0181369_1000360_pt1 | contig 12887 bp, 10 predicted proteins | sample LowvirmetaG_8_FD_130088 | JGI IMG/M metagenome (GOLD analysis project Ga0181369, IMG submission 130088) | Marine viral communities from the Subarctic Pacific Ocean - Lowphox_04 viral metaG | ecosystem: Environmental > Aquatic > Marine > Oceanic | place: Subarctic Pacific Ocean | collected... | reverse complement strand
GCCGCCGCTGTACCGTCTGCCGCTGATATTGATCCTGTTTCTAAGTCTGAAACTGTTGTTACACCTGCTCTTAAGGCCGCGTAACTGTCAATTGTGATGTTACCTGCTGTTGTACCGTCCTCACCTGATGTTACTGCCAATGCGAATTGGTCCTCAGATTCATCCCACATGAATGATACGTTGTCTAGTGATCCCCTATTGAAGAATAGACCCTGGTCAAAGGCGTTGGCCGCCCCACCGGAATTGTTCTTAGCCAATTGGATAAGCGGATCTTCAACTGTTAATGTAGTTGAATCAATGGTTGTCGTAGTTCCGTTGACTGTGAAGTCTCCTGATACTATGACGTTTCCAGAGAATGTGGCACTTGTGTCGTTTACGACCAATTCCGTGTTACCATCTGCTGTCACAGTGAACGCACCATCTGACCCTGTGTCTGTTACTGCGGCACTTGTGTTGCCCTGTGTTATTGAGGTAGTTGATACAGCACCCACTTCAGCGTCAACGTATGCTTTGATAGATTGTTGTGTTGCCAGTTGTGTGTTACTGTCTGAGGCCATATTGTCCTCATCTAGTACCGCTGTACCGCTTACACCTGTGTTCAACACAGGTGATGTTAATGTTTTATTAGTTAATGTTTGACTTCCAGTCAGTGTTGCCACTGTGCTGTCAATCGCTACTGTTAGTGTGTTACCTGATCCTGAAGTGTCAATACCCGTACCACCTGCGATGTCTAATGTTTCTGAATCGAGGTCTATTGATAGTGCACCACCTGAATCACCTTGGAAATCAAGATCCTGTGCAGTCACCTGTGCATCAACATATGCCTTGATAGACTGTTGTGAAGCAACGGAAGTGGCACTGTCACTATTTAGGTCGTCTTCATCTAGGAAGAACCCTGATAGGAAATTTCCACTATCTATGTTTGATATTGCATTACCTGTTCCGTTTGCATCAATAGTCTTGTTCGTTAATGTTAATGTGTCTGAGGCAACGTTCGCTGTCTCTGTGTCTACAAAGTCTTTAACAGCGGCACTTGTTGGTAGTGTAGTATCGTTGTCGTTTGATCCAATACCTTCACTTTCCAGTACAACAGCACCTGCGGCCAAGTCGGCCACTTCAACATTTGAAAGTGAGTTACCTGTTCCGTTTGCGTCGAACGTCTTGTTAGTTAATGTTAATGTGTCACTTGCTATGTTGGCGTCTTGTGCGTCAACATATGCCTTGACTGACTGTTGGCTAGGTGCCTTCGTGGCACTGTCTGTGGCCATGTTGTCCTCGTCAAGCAAGTGGTTAGAGATGTCTGATACCGTACCAGTCACGTTACCTGTGACGTTACCTTCTAGGTTAGCAACCAATGTACCTGCTGTTACTGTTATACCACCTGATTTGTCATCTGCTGTGGCAGTTGTTGTACCAACTGTGAACTTGTCTGCTGACTCATCCCAACCGATGAACGCATTGTCACCTGTTGAACCCCTCTCGATTATGATACCAGCATCATTTCCTGATGATGATGTGCCCGAGTTAAGTTCAAGAATGTTGTCTGATACTGTTGTGTTTGTCGTGTTTACTGTTGTTGTAGTTCCGTTAACAGTCAAGTTTCCTGACATGATAACGTTACCTGAGAATGTAGCACTCGTATCATTGATCACCAATTCCGTGTTACCGTCAGCAACAACAGTGAACGCACCGTCTGAACCTGAGTCAGATATAGTGGCACTTGAGTTACCTTGTGCGATAGAGGTAGTTGAAACTGCTGAAACTTCAGCGTCAACATAGGCCTTGATCGATTGCTGAGAAGCAATCGCTGTGGCACTGTTTGATGCCATGTTGTCCTCATCTAGGAAGAACCCTGACAGCATGTTACCTGAATCGATGTTTGTAAGACTGTTTCCTGATCCATTTGCATCTAATGTTTTGTTTGTGAATGTTAGGGTGTCACTTGCGATAGCGGCATCCTGTGCGTCAACATATGCTTTGATAGACTGTTGAGAAGCGACTGCTGTAGCATCATCTGAGGCCATGTTGTCTTCGTCTAGGAAGAACCCTGACAGCATGTTACCTGAATCGATGTTTGATATTGCATTACCTGTTCCGTTTGCATCAATAGTCTTGTTCGTGAATGTTAATGTGTCACTCGCTATCGCGGCATCTTGTGTGTCAACATAGTCCTTGACTGAGGCACTTGTTGGTAGTGTTGTGTCATTGTCATTGGAAGCAATTCCCTCTGACTCAAGCACCACTACCGCGGCCGTCATGTTGCCGATGTCTATGTTTGATATTACATTACCTGTGCCGTTGGCATCGATAGTTTTGTTTGTGAATGTTAGGGTGTCTCCTGCTATAGCGGCATCTTGTGCATCTACATATGCTTTGACTGACTGTTGGCTAGGTGCTTTTGTGGCACTGTCTGTGGCCATGTTGTCTTCATCAAGCAAATGATTAGAGATGTCTGATGTTTGACCAGTCACGTTACCTGTGACGTTACCTTCTATGTTCGCAACCATTGTACCCGTAGTGATGGATAGGTTACCTGTTGATGAACCTGTGGCAGTTGTTGTACCAACTGTGAACTTGTCTGCGGACTCATCGAAACCGATGAATGCGTTTGCACTATCGCCTCTCTCCATGACAATACCCATATCATTACCAGGAGTACCTGTAGTGCCTGTTCCTAATTCTAATAGTCTATCTTCAATAGTTGAGTTGGTTGTTGAAATTGTTGTTGTTGAACCGTTGACTGTAAGGTTACCACCAATAACAGCGTTACTTGACGTGTTTATTGTGGTGAACGTACCAGCCGCCGCTGAGTTGGCACCAATCGTAGTACCGTCGATCGCTCCACCGTTGATGTCAGCGGTGTTGGTCTGTAGTGTGGTTCCGTTTGTAACAATCACTTTACCTGTTCCGTTTGGAGTAAGGGTTAGATCTCCGTTAGTGGAAAGTGTGCTGACTGTGGAATCAGCGATCTGCAAGTTGTTAAGTTCAATGTTACCGTTTGCTCTGATGTGAGCCGCGTCACTGCCCGCAACCTGGAAATGCATGGCGTCTTCGTCTGAAGTTCTCTCAACTTCGATCTGTGTGTCTGAATCTGCGTCAGCCAGTGAAGTACCACCAGTCATCTTTAACCATCCACTTGCGTATCCTTCTACCGCACCTGTGTCTGAGTTGTATCTGATGTCACCGTTGGCCGGCGATCCTGGTCTCTGTGCTGAGTTACCTGACGGCAGTCTTAGTGCGTCAGTTGCCGATACGTGTAAAGTAGTTGCCGGTGAGGCTGTACCTACACCAACTCTTGAGTTGGTAACGTCTAATACTAATAAATTTGTTTCAAATGCTAAATCCGTCCCTGACCTTGCCAGGTTTGCTGATAACATCTGTCCTGTGATTCGTCCTATTGCCATTGTTTTTATCCCCTTGTCGATAATTGATTGTCTTGCAAAACTGTAGGTATTTATTTGCAGATGGCTTATTTGCGCCGTTAAATACTGGCCTTGATGAAGAAATACGAGTACATTACTGTGTTGGGACACAATGCCATACGATTGCCGTTCAGCGACCTTAAGCAGTACGGACCCATCGTCAGTGTGTCGAGCCACAAACATGACGTGCAACACCTAGATTATGTGTGGACCAGGCAGGAAAAGGACTTGTTATGGTTCCTGCAACACCGACCTTCGCCGGTAGATTGTGTGACCACACCGGAACTGTACAAAAAATATGTGTTCTATGATGAGGTGCATAGTTTCCCGCCCATATCGCCGCAGTTCAATCTAACACTGGATGTCAACACGGACGATCAGACGCTGGCCTTACTGTCTGCATTGGGTCTCTGTGACAAGCGTATACTGTTGGTAGGATATGACATATCTGATCCTAGGGTTTTGAAGGACCTAAGGTCCGTGATCATGCTACACCCTGACATGAAGTTCTACTTCCTTTGCAACCCACCCAAGACCAAACAACTGGACTACTGTTCGAACGCGGAATGCATATTGTTCAAGGACATGGAGCGATTGAAAAATGACTGATAGACCAGACAGAATCAATTACATAGTCAAGATACTATGGCCTCCCCATTGTAGGAACAGGAATCAAAAAGTGCTGGAAGATCGTTCTGACATAGTCAAGGAAATGAATGGAATGAGGAGCAAACTTGAGAATTTCCTCAAGGCATCTTGCAGTGGTTCCTTCAAGGTGAGCAATGAATACGACATGCAGGGGTTCAACATAGGTCTTGAGCAGGGCCCTGACGTCTACAATCTCATCCTGGAACAGGCCACGATAGGTTATGAGGTGGACCGTGAGATCGGAAGGTACAACATCTTCTCGGACAAGTACATCAAGCACAAGATATTATACACAGCAAAAGGTATAGTGGTAGATTAATCAGCGAAGCCGTGCATGACGACTATACGTGCACCATCGTGTGGGGCCTCTATGGAAGATCCGTCAGCACCGCCAGTGAACGCCAAAACGTTTGAGGAGATGGTGTAGTTTTGTGTGGGCTCCTGCATCACACCGTCCACGTACACGATCACATTTTTCGCATCGGTCGGGGAGTATGACATTGTAAATTGTGTTGCTGACCCATCACCTGTGAAAACATCTTTGTTTATTTCTCCAGCGGCCGCTTCTGTCCTCAATGCACTGTAGGTCGATCCGTCTGCTGAAACCTCGTACTTGCCAGTCTCTGTATTGAAACGTATGATACCTGTCTGTGGAGATGGCCTCTCCGCAGTTGTTCCGTTAGGAACCACCACACCCGTCGTGGTGTTGAAGTCGAACAGTCCCGTTCCCTGTGTGGTGAACGTCATGTCAGCATTCGTGACAATGTTACCAATGTTGTTGGCTGTGAACTCTGTGTTGCCAGATGATGTTGAGATGTTCTGTAGACCTTTCTGACCCGTGTATCTGGCGCCAGATATGTAAACTGATTTACCTGAGAAACTTATACCATTGGGTAGGTTTGCACCAATGAAATGTAACACACCTGATTGGTAGTCAAAGAACCATTCATCATCGTTACCCGAACCTGTTGCGAACACTTGATCACCACCTGATGCGGCATTACCGGCATCATTGGCTGTGTGTATGTAAACTTTTACTTGATATGTTGATCCAACCTCAGGTGGTATCCAGTCAGTCAAACCTGTCTTCCATGTTCTGTTCGCTGTTGCCGTACCATCATTGGTTGTTTCGTCTGGTGTACCTGTTGGATAAACTGTGACCACGCCCGAACTTGATCCCGGCATCGTGCCTGGAATACTTGATGCTTGGTTCCAAGTGTTGTCACCCCTTAGTAGTAACGGCGATGCGATTGCCTCGTTGGGTGCTTTCTTGGCCGCATTGGTGTCTGTCTTGGTGGCACCATATCCAAGTTTCTTCCAAAGGTAATCTACTTTTTTTGCGTCAGTTATTGCCATTAGTCAATGCTCAGTGCTGTGATACTGTCTCCTGATTCCAATTTGATTCTTACCAAGATGTTGTTGCCAGTGGCATTGGTCGCGTTCTCTGTACCCAGTGTGAACGTGAATTCTTGTCCACTGTATGTGGTGTTGTCTACGACTCTGTCTCCAGAGTTGAACGCACAACCGTTGGATCCGTTACCACCGTTGCCAGTGTCTGATCCAGGAACACCCGAACCACCGTAAGTTGTTGAACAATCCAGCCATCCATTCAGTCCTGACGCTGAATCTATCGCAGTGCCCGGTGCCGCAATGAACATTCCAGAAACTTTTCCTGACATGGTCAGGTTGAAGTTGGCCATCGTTGTTCTTCTGAAAGCGAACGTGAAGTACTGTGCACCTGACCTTCCTGTGTTCAGGTCTGGGCCTGCTGGTAGGTAACCTGAGCTCAGGTCTGTGGTGAAGTGTTTGATCGTTCCAAATCTTGATATTGCTTCGTTGGTCCCCGCCACCGTGACTGCACCCGACCATGCGTGATCCGTGTAGTAGTTGGCATTTGAAGAATCGTTCAAGGACGGTGTGTCACCTGACAGGGATCCAAACCCGCTTATTCTCACAGCGTCGTCGTCATGACCGGCGCCTAGTGAATCTGATACAGTTATACCGTCTGCCTCATCGTCTAGTGCTAACAATGATGCGGTATATACTTGAATTTTTGTTGAAGAACTATCGTAACTTCCTGTTCCGTTAGCGTTCTTACTTCTTGCTTTAATTGTTTTTATTGACCTAACACCTGAACTTGTTATAGGAACTGTCACCGCTCCTATGGTGTAAGCACTCGCAACACCTGTGTCTGTGACAGGCACGCCACTTGACAACATAGTTGAAGCACCATCCACCTGTGCATATGTGAAATTTGAATCTGTTATGACGTTTCCAGAAGTTGATTCCTGGTTGGTGTCGTTGTCTACCTCGTGTGGTGACGTGGTGTCTTGGTATGCCTGTCCTGTAAAGTTTGCAATGGTTGTGCCAGTGACTGTCACAGTCGGAGATCCTGCGTTGTAGTATGGAATACCCGACACGTAACGCTTGGTTCCTGCTGTTCCCTCTGCGACCGTACCTATTGTTGTGGTCGGTGTTGCCGTAACGTCGTCCTTCAACACGTGTACATAACCAGTGTTACCACCTGCACTGCTTTCTAATCTCTGGGCACTCAATCCAACTGAGTAGTCTGCTAGGTCCTGGGTGATTTTAGCATCAGCGACCAGGTATAATCTCTGTGGATATGCTCCGTTTACTTGATCATAGTCCTTGTGATCTGATGTCACCAGTTTGGTGAATGTTCCGTTGTTGGCTCCGCCCTCTGATGTTGTGAATGTTCTCGCACCGCTGGCGTTGGCGTTGATTGACGCAGTCACAGTCTGGTTAACTGTTGAACCTGTGCCGTTGGCATCGTTGACTAAGAATCCATCCATTACTGCTGTGTCAATGGTTGATGTGCTTGTGTATCTTCTCGCTGTGGTAGAACTCAATGAAGTACCTGCCGCGAGCGTGTCTGCTGAACTGGTGTTGTCAGTGAAACTAGCACACAACTTAGGTGATGTTCCTTGTGCCGAGTCTGACAGTGTTAAAGTTTTTGAGCTCAATCCTGCTGGTGCACTTGGCGTGGATTTCATCGCAAATGTGATGGTTTCTTCATCGTCTTGGAAGAAAGTATCTGGCTGGCCTGATGCCCTGAATCTGAAGTTGATGTTACCTGCTGATGTACCTGAGTAGTCTTTGTCTAGTGTTGCTCCGATACTTCCTGCGTCTGATCCGTTTTCTGCCACAGCAGTCAAACTGCTTGAATCATCGAAGAAATCATACACATAGTTGTCCGCATTTTGTGAAGTGTTGGTGAATCTTGCTATGGCTCTGTCAACACCGTCCAGGTCGACCACGTCGTACAATGATAGACTGTTGTCGCCTGATCCTGTGTTCACTGTAACTGCCGTACCGGCGATGTTGGCTCTCACGTCTGGTTCAACTATGATGTTCATGTTCTTGACGAAAGTGGAATTGTCGTGACCGTTTGCTAGGGTCAATGATGTAGTAAATGTCCTTGTTGTTCCACCGCTCTGTTGTCCCGACGTCAGATTGAAAGTGTTGGCAATAGTTTGACTCGTGTCTCCAGAACCGCCTGATCCTATGTTGACCACAGTTGCACTTGCACCTTCACCGAAGTCCCAACTGTATGTCTGTGTTGCACTGAAGTCAGTGTTGCTACCAGGATTTGTGGCTGTGTTGTTGGTGAATGTAACAGGAAAACCTGATGTTGATTCCTCGTTGATTCCCCTTATCGTTGAATCTGTTGTTGAGTATTCTGGTGTGTGTTCAGAGTAGACTTCAAAGTTGTTTGTGGCAGTCTTTGGAATGACGCTAGGGTTTGCAGTTGAGTGTGTCAACAACCTTAGACGTATTGCATACTTGGTGTCACCTGTTCCTACACCTGCAACCGTTGATCCATCATCACCCGATGCGTTGGTGTAAGTGTGAGCGAGTCTTGTTCCACTGTTGTTGCTTGAACCACCTGCCACACCATCGCCACTGATTGTGTTCTCTGATCCATCGCCCCAGTCTACATCGTATGTCACAGTGGCACCTGATGTGTTTGTACAGTTGTTCTGTAGGTAAACCGTGTCTCCTGAGTCTGCCGTTGTGATTGGTGAACCTCCTGATGCGGCCGCGTACATGGCGAACGTCAATACAGGTTCTGCGGTTGAAGCCACTATGTAATTTGTCCTAGTGCTTGTTGCGAAACTTCCTGCTGAGTCTGTTGTACCAGCGTCATTTTCAAACGCTTTCACTGTTACAGAGTACGTTCCACCTGATGAGTATGTGTGGCTTGGTGTTGAGTCAGCCGACCCTGTGTCCGTGTTGCCGTCTCCCCAAGTTATGGTGTATCTTGTGTTGGCACCCGCGGTTGGTGTGTTAGTGATTGTCAGTGTGACCGTGTCGCCGGCACTGATGGCAGTTGAATCTGCAACAAATGATGTTGATTTGATGTATGTACCCGCTTGTACGTTACCGAGCACCTCATTCAATTCGTCAATGGCATTGGTTACTTTGGTGCTTGATGTAAGTCCTAGGTAGGCACCGTCACCAAAGGTTGAGTCTGTGGGCAGTCTCAGTTCCACGTTGTCTCCTGTGACACCACCTGCACTGACTTGAGTGTCAACGTATGACTTGGTTGCAACGTCATCACTGGCTGTGGGTGACGCCGCTTGTATCTGAGATAATGTTAAATTTGAATAGTCTGTTACCGTGGAACCGTCCTGTGTCGTTGTTCCAAATCTGAATTTGTCTAGCGTCTCGTCCCATATGAACAATGCGTTGTTGGCCGACGTCCTGTTGATCATTATACCAGCATCTGTGGCCCCGGAAGCGTTCTCGTTGATGGTGATAATGTTGTCTTCAACAACCAATTGCTGTGAGTCTATTGTGGTAGTGGTACCCTGTACGGTTAGGTCTCCGGTGATTGTCTGGTTACCAGATATTCTAGTGTTACCGTTTACATCTAGGGCGAAATTGCCTGGCGAATCCGTTTTTACACCAATCCGTCCGTTTGCGACATCTACGTACAGTAGGTTCGTCTGAAACGCAAGATCACTCGACCTAATCAGGTTCGATTCTAATATATCACCACTTATTCTATTAATTGCCATAATACTACTTTGATATTTACCAAATAAACACAACGACGGTGATCAACCATAAATATTGATTATATGACACTATTACCCATCAACAAAATCGAAAGAGTGGCAGAGAAACGTGTTGACGTGAGACAGGTGGATGTTTACGAGAACAGCATCAGCGGTGATGCCATCCACGGCGGAAAGATCACTGATTTCCACAGCACTGGGATAAAAGATCAAGCAGAATCCGTACAGATCACAGTGAACGACGACAAGATAGAGATAGAAAATAATCTAGTTGTCAAAGGAACTGTCACTGTTGAGAATCTGAAATACGTTGAGGCACAGGTTCCAAAACTTAATGTCACTGATGCAGTAATGATAGACCACAATGAAGTGATCTGGAAGGACACATTGGGCAAGAGTGTGAAGACAAGTTCACTCACACAACTGGGAATCTTGAAGAATCTACAAGTTGATAAAACACTTTTCGCATCGCAGAAAAGGGTAGGAATCAACACAGAGGCACCGTCTGCAGAGTTTTCAGTTAATGTTGATGGCTACGAAGTTATAACAACCATGCATGAGAAAAATGCCTACGTTGGAACACATTCTCCGGCGGCGTTCGCCATTGGAACTGACAACACAGCGAGGATAACTTGCAAGTCCACTGGTGACATAGTGTTGGGCAATGAGAGTGATCCCTCTACCAATGTCAGAGTTGCAGGTAGATTAGGAATAGGAGCAAAGAATCCCCAGGAAAGCCTCCATGTTGTTGGAAATATTAAATTCGCTGAACGAACTTTCTCTTCGGGATCACAGGCACCCACTCAAGAAAGATGGGACACAGGATCCATAGTATGGAATGATCAACCAGAGATTAACCAGCCGATTGGTTGGGTCTGTATCAAGGGTGGTACACCTGGCAGTTGGAGACCATTCGGTCAAATCAATTAAGAAATAAAAATTAAGCGCCTAGTTTGTGGAGATTGTGTATCACAGCCACGATGTGTCCGCTGTCTGATCCGTTGTTGGCTGGAGGTGCTGATCCGAATGTGATCGCTCCGCCTGAGTAGGTGTAATGCGTTCCTGGTATTTGATATACTCCGCCAATAAAAATCTGTAGATCAGTTGCGTCCGTGGGTTCGACAGTTAAGTTGGCCGCTGTTGATCCGTCAAGTGTGTTACCTGAACCGTTTCCAAACACTGTAGTTGATCCATCTCCCTGGAATGTGTCCACGGTCAGTGTTTTTTCTCTAGATGCATCTGATATGTTGTACCATGCTGAACCGTTGTATGCTTGGTATGTTGATGTTGTTGTGTTGAAAATAATCTGTCCATTGACACCTGACGGCCTTTGTGCAGTCGTCACGTTAGGAATTTTTACAGCCGAAGCGTTGTCTCCTATCTCTGGGTTTTTTACAAATCTACCCATGGGATTATAATCCTATAGTTGATATAGTGGCGTTGAACTGTGCCGCTGAGTCTGGAGCCGCTATGTATATTTTTGCTCCTGTCTCTAAAATCATTTTCTCTGTGTCTATGATGTAAGTGTCTCTGGCCTTCACAGTCAACTGTGAATATACTAGATAATTTGGGCCAACAGTTGCACCATTTGGAGTAACGTACACATCAATAGTTCCGTCACCGTCAGTCTTGTTAGTGATGTAGATTACTGTCACAGCCGTGTCCGCTGATGCCGTGAATGCGGCCGAACCTGTTGTTGCCGCTACTTGAAAATTTGTTATCGCCATATTATTATCCTAGTGCAATCGCTAATGCAGTTGCCTTACTCTTACTTATCAGTTCGCCTACGGCACCAGAACCTATGTTTGAGTTCCTGAAGTACAAGCCTGTACCACCGCCGCCTGCTGTTTTGTTGTAAATTTTGGTTTGTGCTGTGGCTGTTGGATCAGTTGCCATTCCTGAGAATGATAATACATCATTGATTACCACTGCTCCTGTACCATTTGCGGTCAAAGTGAGATCTTGGTTTGATCTGTCGGTGCTTATTGTGTCGATGTTGTCTAGGTTCCTTCCTAAACTTATTGTCAATGTGTCTGGTTCTGCGGCCGCTGTCGTGATTCCGTTTGTTCCTGCGAATCTTAAAACATTTGTTGCTGTCGCAACTGTGACCACCGTTGAGTCATCACCTGCTATTGTGATACCACCGGTTTGTGTGGCAACGTATCCTTTTGTGGCCACGTGGTCGTCTGCAGTCGGGGTTGCCGCTGAAATCTTCGCCAGTGCCGTGTCTGTGACTGAGGTTGCTGATTGTGAGGCAGATGTGACTGCCTTCCAAACATCTTCACCTTCGTTCCAATAGAACAATGCCGCGTTTGCTGACGCACCTCTGTTTACCAATATGCCAGCATCAACATCTTGTCCAGAGTCGTTCCTGTTAAGAGTGATGATGTTGTCTTCTATCGATAAAGTTGTCGTGTCTATTACGGTTTGTGTACCCTCTATGTCAAGGTTACCCCTAATTTTTACCGAGACTGAGTCTAAATCTATCAATTGAGCGGCAAGGTTTAGTGTTCTATCACCAGTTGAGCCTGTTCCTGCCCTGATGCTGTAGTTTCCCGATGTACGTATGTTCTTTGCCATTTGCTATTATTTATGTTGTGAATGGGGGAGCGTGTAACTCCCCCATAAAAGCACGTTTAAAAGTATTAGATTGTGTCGATCGAACCAACGTCTGTAACTTTACCTTCGTCAGCACCCTCTGAGCTCAATGAGTATTTCACTGAACCTGTCACACCACCTGCTGTTAGGTAATGTACGGTGTTGTTGAAGATCTTAGTCGCATAAGCCACTGTGGAGTCATCTAAGATGATCTGCACACAGAATTGACCTGCTGTAAGCGAACCTGTTGCTACACCTGTCAACGTTAACACTTGTGTTAATCTTGTTGAACCGTCTGCAGATAAAAAGTTTACTTTGAATTGTTTACTTGATCTCTGAGCTACGATGTAGTTGCCTGAGGCAGTTGATACTGCTTCTGCACCTGATCCGTCTGGTTGAGTTGATTCTGTTGAGAACGCACCTGAGACTTCGAAGTCTCCTGCTGTGTTTCCAAATCTACTTTTCTTTACTGGTCTTCCCATTTGTTTTCTCCTTTAAAGGAGTCCAATGCCAGTTCTCCTGGCTACGCGGTTTGATCCGCATAAGTCTCCTACCAGATGTAAGAGCACGTTTGAACTATGTGTATTTATTGAAATTTGAGATGTTTAAAGTACAAAGAAAAAGGCGATGCGATACAATCCAAAAATTAATCGCACCACCCCTGTAAGGTTACGTTATGTAAGTTCTATATTATTTTCTATTGTAGATATGATATAAAATCCATACTGCCACCAAACCGATCAGACCTTGGTCTGAAAAGCCTTGCAATATGCCTTGTATGTTTCCTATTACAGAAACGTTTGGCCAGAACGGAACGTTCTGCCCTTTGAAAAGGATTTCTAAAACGATTCCTAATGCTATAAGTGAAACACCTACATCAGCAAGACCTTTTGCCCATCCTTTTATCTTCATTGCGATATCCATTTTTTGGACCTCCCTTTGATTGTAAAGTTCCTTACGGAACTGAATTATTTAGAAGTCTACAGCCTGCATAAAACTACCACATTTGGTCTGTGGTTGGTATGAGTAGTGAAAAAAAATTATAAGTGTGTGCTTTATGATTGTTCAGTCACAAAAAAAGGGCGACCGAAGCCGCCCTTTTTGAAATAAAAATAAACCTTGGCTTATTTGAATTTTAAGTTTGTTCCGCTGTTCATTCCTACTAATCCTACGTAGT
>Ga0181369_1000358_pt1 | contig 12929 bp, 10 predicted proteins | sample LowvirmetaG_8_FD_130088 | JGI IMG/M metagenome (GOLD analysis project Ga0181369, IMG submission 130088) | Marine viral communities from the Subarctic Pacific Ocean - Lowphox_04 viral metaG | ecosystem: Environmental > Aquatic > Marine > Oceanic | place: Subarctic Pacific Ocean | collected... | reverse complement strand
TTATAACTTTCAGTAGAAAGATTTTTAAGTGCTTCTTTGGTTTTTATTGAAAGTAACTTTTTAGTTTTATTACTAACTTTTTTTCCCTTGTTCCATTTACCTAAATTTGAAATCTTTCTTTTAGAATAATCTATATTAGCTCTTCCTATAGCTCTCTTTAATAAAGAACTTATATATCCTTGAGATGAGTTCCAACCATAACCATCTCTTTCATTTAGAAACTTTTCTAATCTATCTGCAACTTTAATACCAATAACTTCTTTTATCTCAACACAATCATTGGGTGTAAATCCTTGCCTTCTTAATCTTGTTTCAATATCAAGAGTACATCCCCACTTTTTACCAAGGATGTGGTAAAGATAAAATGTTCTGTGTTTGTACTTTTCTACAATGTAATCAGTTGTAATTTTCATATTCTTCTTTATATTATAACACTAATATACGAAAAAATATTGATATGACCAAATAATTTGTGAGTTTTTATCCTCCAGCTACTACTCTTCTAGAACGAATTTTAGCTTCTGCTTCAGCGGCATTTCTTACATCCCCTTGAACTATGTACGCGGATACACAAGGTTGTGCATCTATTTCTTGTATTGCATCTGCATTCTGTACATTTGCTGTACTAGGTGATGCTCCTCTACCTCCACTAAAGCTTGGTGCTGATGGTATATCTACCGAACCTCCTACACCTTTACCAGCTTTCTTCGCTCCTCGTACGGCAGAAACCACTGCAGCAATTATTCCTGCTATCTGTACACCGTATGCAATCAATAATGGAATGTTTTGTGGGAAACCTATCGAAGCCGTCTTAGCAGCCCCAGCTGTTGCCGCAACTGTTGATTCACTTGCCTTCAAGGATGCAAAGGTAATTGTTTTCTTTGCCTCCATTATCAATTCTTTTGCAATTAAGATTTGTTTAGCGATAAGGGCGGCTCTTCCAACCTTTGAGGATGCTCCTGCAAGTGCAATAACATTATCTAATGAGTTTTGTCTTGCAGCATCTAACTTCTGTTGATTCTCTATACTCTGTGATACAAATGCTTCTCTTTCTGCTAATAATCTTTTATCAATTATTTGTTGTGCCATAGCCGCAGAATCAAGAGTTTCTATTTCTGCACCTTTTAATTGTTGTAATCCTTCAATCTTAATTGAATTAAGAGCTGTAATCTTTTCTCTTACTACCTCAGGATTCTCTTCCGCTGCATCTCTAATTCTTTTCTGTTCTGCTGCATTTAGAGCTAGTAACTCTGTTTCTTTATTGAATATATCTGCTTTCTCAGCACCTGCGGCTCTGAGGTTTTCTAACTCTTCTTCTATAAGTTGTTTTCTTAACTCATATAATTCTTTTGCAGATTCACCAGCAGCTTGTGCAATTGCAAGTTCTCTTTGTAGTTGAGATATATTCTCACTTGTACTTTCTACAACTGCCATCGCAGCTCGTTCTGCTTCATCAGGTAATAAACCTAAGAATTCTAATACAGGTCTAGCGGCTTCGAATAAAGAATCAAATGCTCCTTTGATTGTATCTATTGCTTTACCTACAAATGGTACTGCATTAGCAAACTTCTTAGCTCCTTTGGTAATATCATCCCAATAAGCTACAATACCTCCTAAGGCAAGTGCAAATACACCTATACCAGTTGCTAGAAGAGCTACTCTAGTAACACTACCAAATAATTTAGCAGCAATACCACTTTTCTTAAATGCTACAGCTAACTGAGATACACCTTCTGATAAATCCTTAATACCAATTGCAAAACTTATTGCATTTGCAGCTTGAGCTTCTAAGAACTGTAATTTTTCTGATTCTACACCTAGTAATCCAAAAGAACCTACAACAGTTGCAACAGAACCACCTAATACTTTAGCAGCTCCATCCATTGCCATCAACTTATCCTCAAACTTCAAACCTTCAATAGAAGTGTTTATTTCATCTATTTCGTTTGTTACTTGTTGTGCTGATTTAGCTAATTTCTTAAAGTCCTCTGAACGAGGGTCTAGTTCCTTTAATTCTTGATTTAATTGTTCTGCACTTTGTTCTAACTCAGCTAAAGTAGAAGCTGATTGTGCATCATCAATTAGAATCTTATATTTTATACTTTTCTCTGCCATCCTACCTGATTATATTTTCACACCACCTGTGGTATAGTTATATAAGTCTATATAAGTAGGTTATTATACCTTTCATACTTGTTTTTTACCTACTTACATTATTTTTATCTAAAAAGGGGTGCTCGCTATACTGACTAGTTACAAACATACAATACAGCTCACCCCTTTTTCTTTAACTATAAATAAAACTTATAATGTTATTATGTTATATAACAAAAAAATATCATTTATATTTATCGTTTTATATATTTCCTTATATTTATACTTGTAACAGTCAGTAAACTCTAACTTAAATACAATACTCCAAGGTGAAGCTATGAGTATAAATGCTTCTAAACTTTAGGTAATCACTCCTATTGGTTCAGATAAATTTATTTTTTAACTTTTCTGACGCGCAGCAAGCACTAGCAGCACTAAAATAGTTATTTCTTCTGAGGTTTATAACTTTTATTAAAAATAATTACTAAAATGCTTGGATATATCAAATAAATTTCGTATATTAGTATAACTAATAACACTTAAAATATGAATAAATTAAAAAAAATAGTATTAACCTCGATTATATTACTGCTTAGTTTAAGCAGCTGTAGTAAAGATGAACTTATCTGTGGTACAATTACAGGTGGAGGTGTAGATAACTTAACAGGCTTATTGTATCTTAGAGTAGATAATACTAAGATATGGGTAGATGAGAAAACTTATTCCAGCTACTTTGTAGGCGATTATGAATGTTTTGAAGATTATTAAACTATGATTAAACAAGAATGGTATTATATTACCACAGAAGATATGAAGTACTTCAAAGGTAAAGTAAGTAGAGAATTCTATTGGAAATTATCAGCACAATGTAGAGCAAGAATACCGATTCTTAAATCTTCATATAATAAGCTAAAGACACGTTATGGCAGTTAACTTCAGAATAAAGGTAAGAAAGGGAGTACCTATACAAAAAGCCCTTAAGAAATTCAAGAATAAATACTCAGAGTACGGCATCAGAGAAGAACTGATGAAACGTAGAGAATACACTAAACCTACTACTAAACGTAGAAAGGCAAAGATGGATGCTATTCGCAATTATAAAAAAGAAGAACAAGATAAAAAAGAATTAGATGGGTAATTTCATTACAAAAGTAGAAGCAGCACAAGAAAGTAATAAACATTATCAGAGATACTTGAAAAGAAAGATTAAGATAAAATCTAAGTATGATGATAATCTTACTAATGCTAGAATTAAAAACTACAATAAAGAAGAGTGGGCAAAATATCTTAAAGAAATAGGTGATTTAATTACTAAACCTAATGGTGCTTTTCAGAAGTATGTTTGGGATACTCTATCGACTGTAGAAAGACAGAACAGAGAACGTAAGCAAAGACCATCAAAACGTAGTACTCTTTAGTAATTATAATCCAGCAAACTAAAATCCTCCTTATACACTTCCCTAAGAATAGCTAATGATTTGCCATCATATCTAGTTATATAATCCTTACTCTTATTCATTAAGGGTAAGGGTGTATAATGTTGGTTTAACTTCATTAGAATAGTTCTCCAAGAAGTTTCTAACTCTTCAAACTTATATACATCTACAATAGGTTTACCTCTCTCACAGATAAAGTTTACTTGTGGCATCATATGAAGTACATTATCAGTACGATACCAATTTTGTACATAATCATTGATATCTTTTGATTTATGTATTTTGTCGTTTTGTAAAGCTTTGTGAACCCCTCTATTTCTTAGATAGTAGTATGCACTTGCAAATCTACTCAATGGCTCTCTTACAATTGTAAATTTATAATAACTCTTCCACTCTCTTGGGTAATGCTGTCTTATACTTGTTGCAAAAGAATGTCCACCGAATGAAGGACCTCCAAGAGTTTTCTCAATAGAAGTACCAGCACACTTCGGTATATGTATATATATTCCTCTTACCTTATGAAATACTTGTGGAGTACCATGTATCATTTCTTTACACCATATTTAGAAAACTTGTACCATACTCTTTCGTGTAGATAGTATAGAACCATTTTAGTTATTACTTCTACTCCTCCTATAGCTAATCCTATCTTCCAATCGCCTGTAATTAGACCTGAAAGAATTATAGTATCTAAAGTACCAACAATTCTCCAAGTTACCGTCTTTACTAAATGCCTTTTATGTGATACCATTATTTTTCTTTATTTCTTTGCCATGTAGCAGCTCTTATATGTACACCATACTCACCTTTACCGATACCATCACCACAATGAGAATTACAGAATATATCGTGTGAGAATATATGTGTATTGTATTGGGGTTTATCAACTAAGAATTCACCAATTGCTCTTGGACCTGTATGTAATATTACATCGTCATGATTTGGTTGTTCGTATATCCAATTGATTAAGTCTAACCAAAAAGGTTCTTCTTTCTTACTTGCAATAAACGCATTACCGAAGAAATCCCATCCTTTAACGAGGGCTTGATATGGTTTATAAGAAAATATATTAGCTCCTCTTAAAAGTGGTTCTATATCCTTTCTAAGATGGAAATCCATATCCATATATACACCACCGAAATAATGAAGAAAATAATATCTACTTACATCAATTCTTTTTATCTTAGGAGTAAGTTCAATCCACTTATCGTATCCATAAGGATAATTAAGTTTTATAAACTTATCTAAATGGTCATCACTCCAAAACTTATATTGCCAATCAGGCATATATTTTTCAATTAGATTTTGTGATTGTAGAAAAAAATGTGGGATAGAATCTTTATCTTTATAACTTTGATGTACTATCTTTGGTATCATATTTCTTTATCTATTGCTTGTTGTAATTCTTCTTTCTCGTAATTGTAAAAATGTTTGAATGGATGTAAGAATGCACAATCAACTTGTTGGGATAATGGTACACTATAACCTGTTTTATCAAGCTTAAACGCAGTATCTTTTGCATTATATCTACCGAACTCTTTCCAAGCTTGATAAGGATAACCTGAATATTGAAATATAAACGTAAGAATTACATCTGTCCACTTTAGTACCCTATCATCTAAACTATCAATATAATCCCAATCTATACCTTCAAGATTATCATAACACTCTATAAACGCTTCTCTATTGAATATACTACCACCAGCCATACCATAAAAATGCATTGAACCTTCTTGTAATTTACGAGGTTTTGATTCTAGGTAATTTTTTAATTCTTCTTTATAAGGAGGTCCTGGTGCACCTTGAAGCATAAACTTAGGTTCTTCTTTTATTTTTCTCATACACCAAACATCATCTTCAAAATGTACAATCCAATCTATATCTTTTAGATTTGTTTTACATTCGGTATATATTCTTTTTAACCAATCAAGTGTAGATGCTCTATCATGTGCAGGTGAACCTAAAAACTTACTTCTTGATTTACCTTCTATGGTTGTTTTTTTATATATACAATTAAATTTATCTGCTACTTCTTTTAATACATTACTTCTATCTTCATACAATACAACAGGTGATTGTGGATAATGTTTCCTTAATTGATTTAAGGCCATATAAGAAGCAACATAATTAAAAGCAGATTGATAAAAGAATCCTACTTTCATAATTTTATCTCTATTTTATTTACCCATTTCTTAATCTTATCATAAGGCCAGATAACTAGTTTAGTTGGTTGAGTAAAAGATTTGAACTTAAATTCTTTTTTAGTTACTTTACCTAGAACAATATCTTTATGTTTATCTTCTAGAGCATCAAACCTATGTAGTAAATCTCCTTTATCATCTTCAAACGCAAACATAATAAATTGGAAAGTACAAGTACAACCAATTCCTTCTTTTAATTTTGCGTATTTAGAACCCCAATCCTTTTCAATTACATACTCTGATTCTTTTATTTCTCTCCAATCTAATGAATCATCTGTAACCGCTGGAGGTTCTTTACCTTTTATAGTATCAGGATGTAAGATTCTATTCTTAAAATCAATACCAGCCCACTTCTCATATTCTTCATGTGTTCTAACTGTACCCAAATCGTAACCTGTTACATCTGAATCGTTATCTTCTTCTCTTAACATCTTTCTTAATCTTTTCTTAGAAACCTTATCCATCTCATGCCATTTAGCTTCTATCTTCTCTTCATTCTTTCTTACGAAATCATCCCAATGTTTTACTCTACCTTCTCTTGTATATTCATGCCATACCAAAGTTATATGTGGATGAAATATATCATAACCCAATGTCCAACTACGAATAGATAAACTAATCTCATCACCAGCAAAGTATAAGTTAGGGTCATACTTGTATTCTTCACAATGTTTACCAAGCGTAAAGAAATAATGACCTGATACGAATCTAGCAGGTAAAGGTTCTGTACGTTGTTTGTAATCGTTTATATATTCAGGAAAAAACAAGATAGTACCTGATGGTGTAAATCTTTTACCAACCATTCTAAAAGGTTCTTGATTTATTTTCTTGTTATCTTTAGGAGAATACATACCAGCATAAGAAGTAAGGATAGGTTTCTCATGTCCTTTATCTTGTAACTTCTCTAACATCTCTATTAGTTGTGTATCCCAACCTTTAGCGAATCTGTGATGTGAATCTATTTGTAAAGTATAATCTTCACCATTCCACATCTTTTGTATTTCACCTCTAGCCCAACATAAACCTTTGGATTCATTCCAAGGTACATCCATTATAGTAAAGTTTTTACTCTTTCTATATTCATCTAAACTCCAATCATCATCTTCATGATATTGGTTACAAATACCAAAAGTTAAATCTAATGGATTAGTAGCTTGTTCTAAACAATCTTCGATTGTAGGTATAAGTTCTGGGTCTCTATAAGAGGCAATTTGTACAAATATATTACTCATATTATATTCTTTACTAGATTATATATGAATATATATTGTGGTATTAAGGACAACCAGGACAACTAGTTGGGCCACTAAACGATGAACCATTCCAAAAGTAATAATTACTTGTATCTTGTGTCATATAAGTTGGTTCAGTAAGAACATCAGTACAACCTAGACCTGAATAAGCTACTGTTGCAGTTAACAGAGAAGTACCATTTAGATAAGCTACTGTTGATATTACATTACAACAAGCATCAGTTGCTGAGAAAGCTGATTGGTACATATCTACTACAAAACAACTACTTGGTGTAGGTGCTGGGGTAGCAGTAGGAGCAGGTGTTGCCGTAGGAGCTGGAGTTGGACTTGGTGTAGGCGTTGGTGTTGGTGTAGGAGGTATAACTCCACCAATCTGTACAGTTTCAGATGATTGACAAGCACCATTAGAACGAAAACGTATAGCAACTGCATTACTACTAGGTTCAAAAGGAGCTTGAGCACCTTGAGATGCTAACTCAATAGTATCAAATGTATTAAATAAACCACTACCTGTATCTTCTGATAAAATAAACTCTGGTCCTGCACCATTCTTTTCTGTAAGAGTAGCAATGTAAGTATTATACGAAGAGGTAGATGGTGTAGAACCACTAACTACTTCATTTGTACAATTACCAATAGATGTTAATCTAATACAAGTTGAAGCATCATCAATATTTGCATAATCAATAGAACCTGAAGATGGTAAAGTAACAGTACCAGCATATGTGTATGCAGTACAATTACTTGAGTAAGAGACAGCATAGTTTGGACCTGAGTTAACAGGTGTAGATGATAATTGTATTCCGTATGATATTATAGCCATATTATAATCTCTTTATTTAAGTACATGATACTTCGTTAATTCCACTTTGACAATCTGAACAAGTGTTGTAATATTCAAATCTACTTGAACAATCAATTGTATCGTATGCTGAATTGAATCCTTCACCATCGTAATATACCTCTAAACAATGTCCTGTATTACCATCATATAGAATATCAGCTGGGAAGTCATTCGGGTCACCATACCAATTGTATAATCTTGTTGTTGATGATTGAGTACACAACTCTGTATAAATTCTAATCCATCTATCAGCCGGTGTTGGTGATGGAGTAGGAGTAGGTGTAGGAGTAGGAGATGGAGTAGGTGTTGGAGTAGCACATATACTAGTTCCTAATACATCTATTACCTCACCAGTCAACGTACTTGCTTCATATACTATATCAGTAACAGTATCTCTATAATATTCATAGAAATCTACGTTATCAGTTAATGCTGATGAATCATACATTATAGAACCAGTCGTAATTAAACCATTTGTATAAACAGTTTGTTGTCCATAATTAGTACTACAAGTTTGTGTTGCCGCATCAAATCCTCTTTGCATTACATACGATTGTACATTAGGAGTAGGTGTAGGAGTTGGAGGTGGTGTACATACTGATGATGATATCTCACCAATTACCCAACCAGTTCCGTCTCCGCCTGTTGAACCACTCATGTGATATAATTCATTTGCAGTATCATTATAAACCCAATTGTTACCAGTAAAGATAGGGTTAGTAAATGCTGCATCTTCATAAATTACAGAACCAATCTGAGGTGCGTTCTGAGTATAGAATGTTTCTGAATCAGAGTTACAAGTAATAGGTAGTGGAGAAGCAGTAGATGTATAATCTTCACCATCGAAGAATGAAGATGTATAACAATCTACACCTGTATCAACAAGTACTCCACTCTGATATTCATAGATACTTCTATCTAATGAAGCAGTAGAAACAAATTCATTTGCAAGTGGTTCGAATACTTGTGTTCTATCGAAATCATCATAAAGAACTGCACCACTATCACCCCAATTCTTATCTGGGTCTAAGAACTTCGTAGTTGTAAGTGTTCCTGCACAAGCTTGGAACTCATTGAATGAATAGTGTATTGTTGCCTGATTAGGAGTACAGATATCTGTGTAAGTATCTTCTATAATACCTGTTGTATTCGGGTCATTCATTTCATAACCAACTCCTGTATCTTTGTTAACAACATAAACATAGAAATCAAAGATATCAGTTAATGATATATCTTCGTAAATATATTCTTCATATCCTGCTGGTGCAATACCATTCCAAATCTGTGCATGGTAAAGAACATCTTCACCTGCTGGGTTGTTACAAGCATCATCCCAAGAACCATATGCATAAGATGCACTAAATGCAGTTACTATCGGTGCTGGTGTTGGAGATGGTGTAGGTGTTGCTGGTGAACAATAAGATGAAGTAATTTCTCCGATTACCCATCCACTACCATCACCACCAGTAGAACCACTCATTGCATATAATTCATTCTCATCATCATTGTAAACAAACTTCTCACCAGTAAAGATGTAATCAGTTAGAGCTTCATCAGTAAAGATATTATCTCCAATTGATGCAGTACCTGCAAGATAGAATGTTTCATCAGTATCACCACAAGTTGCAGGAGGTGGTGTAGTTGCTGTAGAATCAAATCCATCAAACGAAAGAACATCGTAACATATATCAGTACCACTAGCGGATACACCTGTTGCAGTATTGTAATAAATTTGTTTTGGTGTTGAACCACTTACAATAAACTTAATCTCAGTACTAGTTTGTCCATACCAAGAATTTTGTAAGTTAATATCTTCATAAAGTACAGTACCATTTGTAATTGTAGAACCTGGTTCTCCATATACTGTATTTACAACTGTTTCAGTACAAGCATCGTATTCGTTAAACGAAATATACAATCTATATACTTCTATATTACAAGCATCATCTAATGTATCTATAATTACACCTGTTGTATTAGGGTCTACAAACTCCCATCCAATACCTGTTGATTCATCTATAAAGTGATTGTAGAAATCAAATATATTTGTAAGTGATGCATCTTCATAAGCAACAGAGCCAGTTCCAATCTCACCTCTCATGTATATTGTTCTTTCAACAGAACTACTACAAGCATTTTGATAATTCTCTCTAGCAACTAGACCTGTATAAGAGTATATAGGAGCTGGAGTAGGCGAAGGACTTGGAGTAGGTGTAGGAGTTGGTGTTGGACTCGGTGTAGGAGTAGGTGTTGCACACACTCCTCTACTTTGTACACTCCAATCAGATTGACTACCTCCACTTAGATATGATGGAATAGTAACAGAACATACAAAGTCACTTTGTGTAACAGCTGAGTCTATACTTCCTGTCAATATATCTGCAGTACCACATTCAGTATAAGTGTAATTTATTACACTATTACCATTATCGAAATTATAAACTTGATAGTAATTACACTCTGGTAAACAATTTGAACCAGTAGTTACAGTAATTTGGCTTGTATCTGTTATTGCAACAGTACTACCACTTAGGAATTTTTGATTATTAAGTGGGTTAAATGTAACACTACCACTTACAAGACAACGAGTTACTGTTTGACTTTGTGTAAGTAAATCTTGTGTTATCTCCTTAGTACCACATTCTACATAATAATATGTGTAACTCTGAGGAATACCATCGTGAACAAAAGTATAATTCTTACACTTGTTTATATCCACTGGATACGGAGTTGGACTCGGTGCAGGAGTAGGCGATGCCGTTGGTGTTGGTGTTGGTCCACTTGGTGTAGGAGTAGGAGTAGGAGGTGGGGTTACACCTGGTAAAGCTTCAAACGTAAAATCACAATCTGCTTCTTCTACTCTAATAGAGAAATCACACTCAGGATTGTTTTGATAATACGCTGGATATAAACGAATTAATTCAACAGTAGCTACATCAGCTGAAGTTACGTTGAATCCACTTATCTTGTTTATTCTATATTGTTGGTCTTTAACAAATATAGTATCATTTAAGTTGATACTTTTATATTCTTCAGAATCAAACTTAATATCTAATGTTACTTTTCTACCATCACTCCAATAAAGAGAATCAATATAAGTTTTCCAATATGAGTTAAAGTTAGAGTTACTACTTTGTAAGTTAAGACCAGGTCCTGCAAACTTAAAGTAGGTATTGTTAAAATGTAAGTCAGCATCACCATCTCTTGCAGGTATACCATTTACATTAGCTAGAGTACCATAAGAACCACTAATACGAGTATTATCATCAAAAGAATTACCAATTACTATCGAAGAGCCAGAAGGTATAGAATTGTTTACCTTAAATCCTAATCTTGGTTTGAACTTGTAAGATTTTAATTGGTTATTATCAAACTTGTATAAGTGTGGGAAAGCAAACGATGAACCTAAATCTAAATTATATGTAGGTGTACCATCTGCTTTTTCAGAATCATAAATAAAAGGTCCTCCTAATACTGTTGGTCCAAATGTGTTTTTAATTTCTTTTTTACCTTGTGATATGTTGTTATCTGCAAGTACTCTTAAAGTTCCATACTGATAATATGGTGCACTTTCTTTTGCCTCTACTGAAAATCTATCATTATCATCTGCATTAGTAAACAATAATTCTGCTGGTTCTTCATCAACTGTATGTTTAACAGCAACTCTTTGTGCAGTATCCCATTTATCAGTCCAATCTTTAACTTCTCCTTCTCTAATCCAATCATCAAATTGTTCAAATACAATTGTCTTATCTTGTGTAGGGTGAGGATATACAACTAAGTTAAATTGTTTAATTAAAGAAGTAACAACATCAATAGATTTCAAATCTTGTGGCCATTGAAGAGCCATATCAACTGTTGCACCTACATAGTTAGCAGGAGCATTAGTTATTTCTAATTTAGAACTAAATCCAAATAAGTTAAGAGATTGGGTTGGTGTACCTGATGTATAATAATAATCTACAAATACCCAAACTTGTTCTGAAGTAGAAGAATTAAAGGAAGCACCTACATTCATTGTAAATGTATTAAAGCCATCTGCTGAAGTAAACTCTCTAGAAGTTTCTGCAAGTACAAATGAACTAAATGGGAAAGTACCTTTTACTAATTTTAAGTCTACCTTTACTGTACCTGTTGTAAAAGACATTGGATTAAAAAATCCTATCTGAGCTGCTGCTTCATATTCTCCAATACCATCAGCTTCATAATAAATAATTCCATCAGAACCACTAACTACAAATTTACTTAGTGGGTCTACAACTACTTGATTTGCAGCTAATTTAGTACCAATTGCTGGCCCACTTGAAATAGGAATAGATTGGTTGTAATTGTTTATAGCATATCCAGTAGGTAATTCTGAACCACTAACAACAATACCCATCTGTTCTTGTCCTTTAGGTAAAATCATTAAGTTAGAAAAATTACCACTATTGATAAAATCACCTGATGCACTAAATCCTGCTTGAGCACAAATTGTTTCTAATGTTTCTCTTGCTCTAATTGCAGGTAAAAATTGTTGAGGTTTTATAGGAGATGTACTGTTATCAAAATAAGTACCTGTACCTCCATTTGCAAATCCAAATAAAGGAAAGTTTCCTTGATTCGCAGGGTCATCTAATCCATAATCTGCTAAAGGATAATAAACATTACCATCTAATAAATTATTAGACCACGAATCTAAGATAGAACCTGTACTTAAGGTATGTGTATAAGCACTCCAATCAGCATTTGAAATAAGTTTGTTTTGTATTGCATCTTTGAACTGTACAGTTTCATCAGCAATTTGACATTTATAATTTACATATCCTGCTTCATCTTTGATAACTTCCAATAATTGAAATTGTCCTTTTAAGACAGTTTCTCCTTTTGCTATTATTCTACCATCAATAGTATTGGAAAACGCCGGTATATCTGTTGCTCCTACGTTATAAGCGTGTTTGAAGAACTTATTATTACTCTTAGTACCAGGTACATCAAATGCTTGAGAACCAACACCAAAGAATTCACCGATTTCGGTATTTTCTACTGCTGATATGTCTAAACGTAAAGGGATATCCTCTTGGATATCCAAATCGTATGTAGTTCCCTCGTATGTAACTCT
>Ga0181369_1000357_pt1 | contig 12938 bp, 22 predicted proteins | sample LowvirmetaG_8_FD_130088 | JGI IMG/M metagenome (GOLD analysis project Ga0181369, IMG submission 130088) | Marine viral communities from the Subarctic Pacific Ocean - Lowphox_04 viral metaG | ecosystem: Environmental > Aquatic > Marine > Oceanic | place: Subarctic Pacific Ocean | collected... | reverse complement strand
TTATCATCTCTTGCTGTGACAATTCCTATTGCTATTCTCATTTTATAGGCCTTCTTTAATATTTTAAAATAATAATTAATAAGCTTTCCGGCTTTCATTATTTCAAGACTCTTAAATTCTTCGAAACTTAGGATTTGATTTGGTTTTTTTTGAAAAGTATTAAACTCTTCTGGAGTAATAGAAAACGTTTCGCCAGTCATTTTATTCTTAACTTGAATTTTAGCCGGCGTAACAACGATAGTGTCATCTAAGTCAAAGACTAAGATTTTTCCCATCTTATAGGGTTTCGCTTCATATAACTCTGTTGGACTCATAACAGATTATATATCTTTATTACTTTTTAGTGAGTGCGAGAAACGTATAAGCATTACAATAAATAATTGACATAAGAATAATAGTTGCATAAACTATTGAGTTTTCTATTTCTCCTTTAATTACCACTGTAAAAATACCTAAAAAGAAAAGTTTAACACCTAAACTTCCATAGGCTAAACCCATTCCTATTTTTTCAAATCTTTTTGAAAGTAAAACACAAGTTCTTGTAATTAAGACTAAAAATATTGAGGCTAAAATGCCATAAATTATTGAATTTATCATGATGCTATTTTTGTTTATTAGCATCTATATATCACCACTTTGCAAAAGGTTTATGTTCTCTGATAATTAATTTATTTTTGTTTAATCTTTTCTATTTGGAAGTTCTTTTTCAATGTCAAGTTTCCATAATAAATGATTAGGGACTACGAACTTTCTTTGATGTGGAAGCACATAGAATGTGGTTTTCCAAACATTTTGACGTACAATTCTTGCCTCTTTAACTCCTTTAATATAAACAATATCATCAACGTCAAAATCATGACCCCATAAAAATTGTAGGCCTGTAAAAAAATTCTGAATAGTATCTTTAAAAGCAAATCCAAGAAATGCAGAAAGGGCAAAAAGCCCCCATTCTCCAATATACTTTAAAATAAAGTCTTCCATTAATCTTCTCCTTGTATTTTTCTAAGCTCTTCTTTTAATTCAAAGAGTCTCCATTCATAATCAAAGAGTTCTTCTCTTGGAATTCTGCCTGCTTTAAATGCTCGTTTTGCAGCGCAATATTCTCTATCTAATTTTCTAATGCTTTTTTGTAAGTCTTGAACCAGTGGGCTTAAAACGTGTTCTTCTTCTAAATAATTAGAATTTACACTTGCATGTTTACCAGGTTCAGTAACTATTAAATTAAATTCTGAAAATAATTGTAAAAATCTTTCTATTTTTTTCATATCTTAAAAATTAGTGATTTATTTATTATATATTTGATATTTTTCATAGCTTTTATGAACTGGGTCTATATTTGGAAAATAGTATTCATAAACAAATAAGCCATTATCTAAAATTATAGTTTTATAAAATCCTTCTGGTACAACTGCTCCTGTATTTAATTGTTTACTTCCTTCTCCGAATGCAACTTTAACCTGTACTGTGACTTTATATTGAGAAGCCCATTCTCTTTCAACTTCTTCTAATTCTCTCCAAACTCCTTGATTTAATTTATAATATTGTAAGGCGCAATTTAAATAATTAAAAGTCTCTTTAATCATAGGATATGTGCAATTTTGACTTGCCGCAGGTACTAAATGTCCTCTATCCCATGGGTTTTTGTAGTAGTCACCATTGTCTGATGTGTGTATTTCTTTATCTTTAAAAAATTTAATACCTTTTCTAGATTCTCCATAATCACAATGATGTACCTTATATTCTATATAAAGCGGCTGCTCGAATACTTCACTATAAAATCCCCAATAATATTCTTTTTCAAATTTAACTTTTTTAGATTTTTGAGAGAATAAAGATAGGGGTATTATTAATAGTAATACTAGACTAAGCTTCTTCATTATATTTTACCATTTCTAAAGCTCTTGCAACTAATACTGCATCATTAACTGTTAATATTCCATGTTTTTGTGCAATTGTTGCAGTTTGTGCTAATATACCAACTGCTTGATTAACTGTCATTTCTTGAGCTTGTTTAAAAACTGTTGATGTTTCTACGGTTTTTTTCTTTGTTGTTTCTTTTGCCATTATAATTAATTGTTTAAATATTATATTACTTAAAATATAAAAGTTTATTATAGTCTTAAAATTAATTCGACTATTTCAGATTGAGGAAATATATCACTTTTATCTTTTCTAAAATTAGTATGTGATAATACTCCTTTTATCTTTCCTGCGCTTGCTTCTAAATTTAATTCAAAAGGATTTATTCCTTGACTTAATATGTTTTTCATTCCCTTTGTTAAATTAATATCATGTGTTTGTGATAAGTATCTTAATAAAGCCTCTAATGATTTTACTTGTTCATCTGAATATTTATGAAAAGCTTGATAACCTCTAAATTTATCTTTAAGTAAACGTATTTGTGATTTATCTACTTCTTCACCAAACCATGTATACCACTTTCCGTCTCTTTCGGTTAAACCTCCTGCACTACATAGTTCAATACTTATTGAATGTTTTTTTATAAACATATTTGCACCTGCACCAATATGCCATCCATAAAATTCATCATCAATTGCTCTAAGAATTTTACCATCATGTTCATTATTTTTACCATCTACTGATATTCCTCCAATAACATAGTTAGTTCCAACTCTACCTCTATTATCCTGAGCCCAATGATCTATTGTTTTATAAGGATTTTCTCTGCCGGCTGTATGGTGGAGAACTATATAATATTTACTAGTTGATTCATTTACATATTGTCCTTCCGGTAAAAAATAATCTTCTATCCAATTTCCATATGACTTTCTATCACTATCAAGTGAATGTTCAATTGGGTTAAAATTCAGTTTTTTCCATGTCATAGGACCAACTATTCCATCTACTGTTAGTTTATTTCTTTTTTGAAATGACTGAACGACGTGTTGAGTTTGTTTTCCAAAAATGCCATCAACTGGATTTATACTTAATATCTCTTGTAAAATTCCAACAAATTCTCCAGTACTTCCTAATTTTAATACCATTATTATTTTTTATTTTTTAAAAAACCATTTCTTTGATCTATTTCATTTTTCTTAGTAGCATTATCTAATAAATCTTCTTTGATTTCTTTATCTAATAAATCTTCTTTGATTTCTTCTTTTTTAGTTTCTTTAGTTAAAAAACCATTTTTATTTGATTTTTCCTCGTCCTCTTCTAAAAATCCTTCACTTCCTTGAAAGGTTTTTTCTATTTCCTTAACTTGTTCTATTGATTCTTCTAAATGTTCTTTATTTTTTTCTGAAGATAATAAGTGTTCAGTTTCATCTATTTCATCTTTCCATGCTTCTTCCTCTTCTGTTAAGCCTTCAGTATCTTGTTTTAATTCTTTATTTGATAGATCTTCATCATACCATGGTGGGCCTTCACTTCCCCATTCATCTTCTTCATCTTCTTCTCCTGGTAAAGGTGAATTCACGTCTAAAATGCTTTCTTCTTCATGTAGAATTTCATCAACATGTTCTGAAAATGCTTTATCCTCAATCCACTCTCTTTGTTTTTTCTTAAGTCTTTCAAATGCAAAATTTGCAGCAATTACTAATGCAATTGCAAGTGGATCAAATACAAATATTATAATTAATAAGAGTACATTGATGATTTTATCCATTGGAAGGCCTGTAACACTTGCTAAATATTTTAATGGGCCAAGTTCACCTGCACTACCGTCTCCTATTTTTGCTTCAACTATTTCAGCTTCAAAATTAAATAGTTTTTCGTTTAATACATCTACCTTTTCATTAATTACATCTTGTCTTCCTATTGCTTGATCAAGTTGTTTTTCCAAAGCTTTTCTTGTTCTACTTGAGGTTGATGTAATAATTTGACCTGTTTCTTTATCTCTCCACTGTACTTTATTATTTGAAAGTCCTTTTCTTAATTCTGTAACTGCCTCATCAATATTTGATTTTTCTTCAGTATAAACATCTAATTGACTTTGTACATTATCTCTTTTAGTTTCTATTAAAGTAATTTGTGCATCTCTATTACTTTCTTTATTTGCAGTTTCTTGATATGCCGCACTTAAGAATCCATAAATACCCATTGAGGTTATCAGTACTAAAACAAAACATGCAATTGTTAAATAATACTTAAGCATTTTTGGAATTGTATTTCTATATTGATATAATAATGATGCGATAACCAATTTAGCAACTTCAAGACTACCTGCCATAATTATAACTGCAAGACTTGCTCCTGCAAAAAGTTTACTTAAACCACTAACCGAATAAAATGCAGCCGATGCACTTACAGATAAAGCAGTTAATGCTATTAAAAAAGGAAATAACTTCTCAGATAAATTTTTAAACATGTCTTTAAGTTTTTTTTATAGAATTATATATCCTCTTAATATCCGAACTTGTTCTTGAAAGCCTTTCTTGTTTCCATAAAGCTTTTATAATTATCCATTAAATCTTCTTGATCTAATGTAAAACATTGTGGCACATCATCCTCCTCATTGGCTATCCATATTTCAGCTCCATCTGCTTTAATACCTGTTCTATCCCAATAGGCTACCCAATATGCTGCAGTTTGTCTAAAATAATCTCTAACCCATTCAATTCTTTTAGGTCTTCTACTATTTTTATAATCTATGATTTGGACGCTGCCATCTTTCATTCTTGATACATTATCAAGTGTACCTGCATATTCACCTCCTTTAAGAGTCCAAAGAAACCTTTCTGCATCTAATACCTCATCTATTCTTGAAAAGAATCTACTTTGATTATAAAAGAATTTATCAAACATTTTCCATGCTTCTTCTAAATATAAATCACCATTCTCTAATTTTACTATTTCATTAATTTCTTCATCAGTCTTACAAACTTCAACAAGCTGTTCTTTCATTTCTTCAGGAGAACCAGTGAAACTTTTATATAATTCAATTTGACGGTGCATAATTGTACCTCTGTTCATGGATAGCTGACTTATTCTTTTTGCTTCTGCTTCACCAACTCTCTTTTTCCATTTTTCAAGACCACTTTTATCTGACATTTCTCCCATGACCGTTGTTACAGAAGGCAATGTTGCAATTATTTTTCCATCCTTTGTAACTTGATAAAATCTTTTTCCATCTTTGTGAACTCGTTTGACTTCTTCCATTATAATAATTTACTGATAAAATTAAATAAGTTTTCAAATACTTCATTGACTATAAAAATTCTAGCGATTAAATAAACAATAAATGTATAGATTGCCGTATATAATATACTACCTAATATAGCAAATATATTTAACCTATCAAGTACTGGCCAAAATATAACAAGATAGGCTCCACTACCTGGAATTTCTTGCATTTGTGGATAGACAATGTTTGATAATTTAAGTTCATTTAAGACTCCACCAAACTGTCCCATCTGTTTTAATACAAAGGCTTGTTGTATTTCCTCAGCAGCACCTAAAACTTCATCTGGCATATTTACAACACCATAAACTCTACCAATCCAATCAACTCTTAAATCACGTTCTTCGAGTTTCTTTCTATTTCTCTTAGTAGTAGTTTGAAAGATAAACCAAATTCTAAATTCTAGAATAAAGTTGTACCAATAGCTGAATGGTTGATATAACCAATATAAGATACTTGTTAGTTTCATAATTTTTATTTAGAGCCTTTGGAGGGACTCGAACCCACGACCTGCTGATTACAAATCAGCTGCTCTAGCCAGCTGAGCTACAAAGGCAAAAACATAATAGACAGGAAACAAAGTTATCTAGAGGTGCCTAGAAAGTCATGTAACCTGTCTATTAATTTTGTAATTTAACTGTTAGCTTTATTAGTTTCTGAAACATGGACTCTAACATCTTGTGCTAAAGCTTTAATTGCTTGCATACCTTTTCTTACTCTGGTACCAGCAGCTTTGTTTCCTTTTTCGTTAAACTTCTGAGCATCTTCTTGAATGCTATCTAAAGTTGTTTGCAATTGTTCTAATAATTCTGTCATAATTTATAATTTTTATTAATTTACTTATATTATATGGAAAAGTTTTTATTTGTTTCTTTTTTGAGTTTCCATCTCAAAAATCCTGTTTCTCAATTCAGTACTTGAAAAACCATGATCTCTTTTATTGTAAAAGATTTTAATGTCTCTCTTTTCACAAACGTCTTTTGCTGTAAATTCTTTGCCGAAATATTCTCCACCTATAATTCTAACATCAAGTTTAAATGAACTAAAAATATCAATTAAATCTTGCTCAGTTTGATATGGCAATATTTTATCAACATAACTACAACCTTCTAATTGAATGTACCTTTCGACTAGAGATTGAATTGGCTTATTTTTCGTGTCTGGCCTATCGATTGTTGGATCTGTTTGAAGAGCACAGATTAAATAGTCACATTGACCTTTAGCTTCTTCTAACATTTTAATATGACCTGCATGTAAGAGGTCAAACGTTGAACATGTAATTCCTATTTTCATAATTTTAATTTTTTTTGCCAGTTCCAAGAATCCCTTAAACTATCAGCTAAGCTATATTTAGGTTGCCATCCTAATTTTTTTACAATTAAGCTATTGTCTGCAAAAATCTTAGTAACATCTCCTTCTCTTCTTGGTCCTATTTTATATTTTATTTTTATATCATTAACTTTTTCAAATTCATTTATTATTTCAAGAACAGAACTTCCATTACCTGTTCCAATATTTAATAATAAATCTTCTCTATTTTCCACACTATACTCTAACGACTTAACATGAGAATCTGCAAGATCCATTACATGAATATAATCTCTAATACATGTCCCATCAGGTGTTTCATAATCTCCACCATGTACTGTTAATTCTTTTCTAATCCCTGCAGCGACTTGAACTACATAAGGAATTAAATTATTTGGTATTCCAACTGGAAGTTCACCGATTAAGCCAGAAGGATGTGCTCCTACTGGGTTAAAATACCTTAATAAACAAAGATTAGTTTCTTTATTTTTAAAAAAATCTGTAAGTATTCTTTCACCTGCTGCTTTAGTATAGCCATAAGGAGAAGTAGCTCGTTTCATAGGAGCCTTTTCATTAACTGGTATATTATCAGGTGTACCATAAACTGTACATGAAGATGAAAATACAAAAGACTTAATATCATAGCCTTTAATTACATCTAATAAATTTATTAAATTTACTATATTGTTTTTATAATACTTTAATGGGTTTTCAACAGACTCTCCAACTGCCTTATCTGCTGCAAAATGAATAATGCCTTCTGGTTTTTCTGATTCTATAACTTTTTTGAGTTCAGGTGTGTCTCCAATATCTGTGTTATAATATGTGATTTCCTTTCCAACAATTTCTTCTATTCTAAAAATAACTGATTTTTCTGAATTTCTAAAATCATCTAAAATTACAGGTTGATGGCCTGCATCTATTAATTGAACTACTGTATGGGAACCTATATAACCAGCTCCTCCTGTGACTAATACTTTCATAATTTTACTTTTGAAAAAACCTCATGTATATCTTTTAAAAGTCTTTCCCTAATTGTTTTTGTTTTTCCTGCAATATGATATATAAATGCCTCATAAATAAATGGATTTTCATTTAATAATTTTTTATTGAAAACATCTACCTTTTTTAAAAAATTACCCGAAACATCTTTTAAAATATTATTTTCTTTAGAAATGACCTCATGTCTTTCTATATATGGCTCATATTTTTCACATATTAACATTCTGTTAAATTTAGAATCTAAAACCATCCTAGGTATATTATTTACCACTATTAAATAATCTATTAATGCCTGATCTGGCCACGGTGTACCTAAAGTAACCCTAGCTGTTGTTTCATTTAAAACATTATCTTTAAAAATATGTTTGCATTCTTTAGAATAAAGCATTATGCCTGTATTAAAACTAGTTTCTTTTCCATTTTTATAAATTGAGTATTTTTTTATAAAATCTTCAAAGGCCTTTGCATATCCAGGATATAATAAAAGAGATTCAGGAACTCCTGCAACATATCCTTGTGGAACGTATTCAAATAGATTAGGGCAAATTGGATTTATATAACATGTATCATCTAACCATAAAACCTTGTCATAATTTTCTAAATATTTTCTAATCCATAAAATCTTTTTTAAATAAGCTTTATTGTTTCCTCTGCCTATTTTTACGTTATTTAATTTTTTTGGAATTTCTATATCTTCTGCTATTATAAAATCGGAATTTATCCTTTTGGCGTATTCTTCCATTGAAAAAAAAGAATATTTTTTGAAAGGCCTATCTCCTTCGCTGGCAGTTAATATAAGATTTTTCATATTTAAAATATGTGGAGGATATCGGAGTCGAACCGATGACCTCCTGCGTGCAAGGCAGGCGCTCTAGCCAGCTGAGCTAATCCCCCATATTTTTATTTTTCAGACTTTTCTGTCTCTAACATATTTGTTATAGATTTAACAAGTCCTTCAGCTAATTTATCTAATGCTTCTTCTTCAGAGTCTGCTTGATAAATTCTATAAAATCCATAAGAGTTAACTATTTGTGCAAGATCTAAACCTCTTTCATCATCTCCTTTTTTTATAGCAAGTAATTCCTTTTTGTCGTCATCCATTGCTAAATAAACTTTAACATCTTTATCTAATCCTTTAGATATTTTTTCTATTAAAATGTCTAAAATATGTGTTTGTTCTTCCATGTTTATTATATGTTATGTTTTAGATTTGTTTATATATCTATAAATATTCATCACCATAGAGACCATTCTTAATATCCTTTTCTTCTTGAGTTTCAAATTGATCCATTTCCCACATACAGTGACCGTGTAGATCTTCTAGTTTTTGATCGGTTAACATGTCGATTTTAGCCTTGTCAATGTCTTCTCCAATATGCTCATAATAGTCGTAAATTTCTACAAGCATTAATGCTCTTTTATTTAAGTCTGCTAATAATTGGCTTGTCTTTCTATCGTTTGTTTGATTATTCATTTTATTTTTTTTAAGATTTAAGATTATGATATTTTTTCTGCGATTAATGTTTTACCTCTACGGATTCTGTTTTTAACTGTTTGTAAATTGACCTTATGTTTTGCTGAAATGTCTTCGTATTTCATACCTTTTAAAAGTCTATCTTCCATGATTTCTTTGTACATTGGCTTAAGATCGATAATTGCTTTAAGTGCGCTTTCATATTTTTGCATAAGTTCTTCGTCTTCTTCAATGTAGTCATTTTCGGTTTTTTGTTCGTATTCAATTAAGAGTCCATTTGCAGAACCATTAATAATACCATCATCACCTACTTGCACACCAAATTCTCTTAGTTGATCAAGCGATGATTTTTTATTTCTTTCTTTAATATAACCTAAAGACTCATTATATGCGATCTTATATAACCATGTTGTGATTTGCCATTCTGGTTTGTATTGATCGATCTTAGTCCAAAGTTTAATTAGCACGTTTGAAGTTAAGTCATTTGCAATTTGATTGTCTTTTACTATTTTATAGATATAAGTTTTAAGACCTGGCTTTACTCTACTGTAAATCGCATTATAATCTTTTTCTGATCTCGTTGCTACGAAGTTTTCTGCTAATTCTCTGTAAGTGATTTTTCTTTTTGGCATATTTATTGTTTTTTTACGTTTTTAATTTATAATACTAATATAACTATAATCTTTGACCCGTGAAAATTTTTAGGCACTTTTTTTCAAAAGTTATGAACAATTTAATGTTCTCTGTCCCATTGTTCATTATCTGCTGAGATTTGACACAACATTAAGAACTCATCTTTGAGCTCTGCTAAAGACCATTCGGAATACTTAATTCCTCTAGGTCTAATTCCATGTGCGTCTTTATAGGTGTCGCTCATTACCTGTAAAAATTCTTTTTTAGTCCAAGTGTCGATTATGTCTGTCATGTTTAAGTTTTAATTATAATACTAATATAACTATAATCTTTGACCCGTGAAAACTTTTAGGCACTTTTTTTCCTAAAAGTTATTAACAATTATTTCTTAAAAATTTTTATTAAATCGAGGACGGTATTGCCCACGATAGAAATTAAAAGCACCATCCCAAGAAAGTGCCATATTGATTGAAATGTGAATTCGAAAAATGTCATCATGTTATTTCTTTTAATAAGTCCATAAGTGAATTAATATCTTGTGGCTTAAAGTTACATTGATCAGTACTACAATTTATCATTCTCTTTTTTGGTACTGTTTTGTATTTACGAGTTGGATAGCCTATAACTCCATAATGTTTTTTAGATTTTTTAGGCCATTCCTGCATTGGCCAATAATTTAAACATATTTTTAAAGTATCAATTGAAAAATATGGATCTATTAATTTTACATTTTTAGGTAAATTACCCTTATTATATAGATCTAATATTGGCTGATCATTTTCTCCAATTATCATAAATATTTTTTTACCTTTTAATAATAGTAATGAATCATATGCTGTTTTAGGATCCCATGCAAAATTGCCAAGGTGATATACAACATCTTCATTAGTTACAACATTGTTCCAATTTTTAATTAAATCAGAAGTCATTGAGTCGACATTAATATAAGGGCGCTTCCATTTTCCAATGGCAGATTGGCGCCCTAGTTGCATATTACCTGTTATAAATGTTTTACCCATTAGGCTACTATAAATTTAATGTTATATCTGTTCCAAAGACCTGCCATTAATTCAGCTTCATTTGTTGAAGTTTGAGCATTCTTGATTCTTTGATCTTTTGATGTATCAATAAAAAGATACATTACAAAATCATAATTTGTTGAATAAACAAGGCTTTGTCCAATTCCACTTCTTAAACTATTTCCACTTTCACCTTTTTTAAATTCAATTGCAATATTCATACCGTTCATTTCTAATACCATGTCAGGTCTATTTAATGTTCCCATAAATAATGTATGGTGTACGGTAGAATTTACATCGCCTTCCCATTTTAAGTTTCTTTTTACTTTAGCCTTTGCTTTCTCAGCAGTAGTATCAGTATTTTCAACTAAATATTGAGTTAGTGATTGTACAAGGTGAGGATAAACAAATTGTTTAATTTGATCTTCAGTCTTGTTTTTATAATCAATTGTATTAAATATATCATCTTGTGTAATAGCTTCAGAAACTAAGTTCATGAAGTCTAATCTCTTTTGACTCTTAACCTTTTGTTTCATCTGCCGTTTCTAAAGTAGGTTCAACTTCTTCCGTATTTTCCATTGCAGTAATGTTAGTGTCAAGATCTCTTAATCTAACATGCATATCTGAAATTTCTTTATTAGACTCAGTAAGTTCATTCATTGCATTAGTTACTGACTCACCTACCATTGTAAGCATTTTTACAAATTTTCTTGCGTTTTCAACGCCAGTTCCATTTACATTTAATAATGCTTGATAGAGACCATTTAATTCATAAGCCTTAAGCTCTAATGTTACTTTATAATCATCTCCTGCAGTTTCCATTTCTTTTTTAATTCTACTTCTTTCTGCTTTCAACCTATCAAATAAAGTTACAACAATAGCTGCATTCTTAGTTTCCCAAGTATATCCTTTATTTAGGTGGTCTTGAATTGTTTTAATCATTGATACGTCTTCAACTTCTACATTAAAAATCTTAGCCGCGTTTTCTTTAGCAAGTTCAGTAACTTTACCTTCAAGTTCTGTTCTTTCTGCTTTTAAATCTTCTAAATTTGTCATTGTTTGTTTGTTTTAAAATTACTATTTATATATCCTAAAATTCTGGATTGGTCACTCGTAGATCATACTCTTCGAATTCGTTAAATTGCTTCATATCCTCAATCTCTCTTGACATTGGATGGTACGCTTTATCATCTCTCAAGATTAATCTAGTTAACCTTGTAGTAGGGTTAATGTCTAAGTAAATTATTAAACATTCTTTTTTAATATCTTCTGGTAATAACTTAAGACCATCTGGTGACATAATTAATACATCACTCTTTGTATATTCTTCTCTTGTCATTCCATATTTCCAACCTTTAAAATCCATATACTCAAGCATATCACCTGATTCTACAATTTTCATAAAGGTCTCATCATCTGTGTAATAATAATCTACACCTTCTGTTTCTGTTTCTCTTGGAGCCCTTGTTGTGTGACTTACAGCTCCTTTAAATCCTTTCTCTGCAAGTCTTGCTCTAAAATAATCTTTACCTGCTGCAGCCTTGCCTACTAATATAATTTTCATATAGTGTTTAATTACGAATGTTTGACTTATCTAAATTATCTAATCTTAATTGCCTAAGCTTTGCTCTTAGACTTTGTATTTCTTTTAAGTTGGAAGTATTAGTTTCGCTTGCTAATAGGTTTTCCATTTCTTTTAAGATTTCTATTTCTATCTTATTGTATTCCTTTTCTTCCATATTTATTATATACTAAAAAATAGGTTAGTTTAAAAAATTACAGTTTTATTTCCGTTTAAAAATATTCTCTGTTCACTATGATATTTTATTGCCTTTGATAGCGTGGCTTTTTCAAGATCTCTGCCTATTAACTCCATATCCTTTGGACTTTTTGAGTGATCTATCCTCTCTACCATTTGTTCAATGATTGGACCTTCATCAAGGTCTGCAGTAACATAATGCGCAGTAGCTCCAAGAATCTTAACTCCTCTAACATGTGCTTGATGATATGGCCTTGCTCCTTTAAAACCTGGTAAAAATGAATGATGGATATTTATAATCTTACCTGAATACAGCTTACAAAACGTAGGAGATAGAATTTGCATATATCTTGCGAGTACAACTAATTCTATATTTCTCTCTTCTAAAATTTCAAATGTAATTTCTTCTTGTTCTTCTTTAGTTTCTTTCGTAATTGGAATGTATCGATACTCTATGCCCATACCTTCAACAAGTTTTCTCATATCTTCATGATTTGAAATTACACATTGAATATCTATGTTTAGTTCACCTGCACTCCACTTATATAAAATATCATGTAAACAATGTCCATATTTAGAAACAAATATTGCTGTCTTTGG
>Ga0181369_1000355_pt1 | contig 12967 bp, 17 predicted proteins | sample LowvirmetaG_8_FD_130088 | JGI IMG/M metagenome (GOLD analysis project Ga0181369, IMG submission 130088) | Marine viral communities from the Subarctic Pacific Ocean - Lowphox_04 viral metaG | ecosystem: Environmental > Aquatic > Marine > Oceanic | place: Subarctic Pacific Ocean | collected... | reverse complement strand
TATATATTTTAGTATAAGTTCTCCTCTTGCTCTGTCAACACCACACAGTCTGATGTGGGATATGCAACACAAGTAAGAACGAATCCATCTTCAATTTGATCGTCATCAAGAAAAGATTGATCTTCTTGATTGACTGAACCCTCGATAACTTTGCCTGCACAGGAAGAACAGGCACCGGCACGACAGGAATAATTTAGATCAACACCCGCTTCATCAGCAGCATCTAAAATATATTGATCATCGGCACAAGAGATATTATGTTCTGTGCCCTCGGGAGTGCGTAGCGTTATGTTATAAGAAGCCATACGTCCTATAAAACTTTATACGAAGGTATGTATATTATAAGGAAAATCAATAACTATGTCAAGTATCAAATGCCGAAAGCACCAAAAAAGAACAAACTGCCTGTAGTAGCGTAAGAAACGATGGCTGCTACAAATCCAATCATTGCAGTGCGTCCATTTAGTTTTTCTGCTCTCTCAGCGTAAGTCTCATAACCATAACGCTCTGCCGCAGTCTTATCTACGTACATACGTGGTTCCTTGGCCCACAAGTTTTGTTGTCCAAGGTCGTTAGATGTAACAGTCATTTTACAATAAGTAACGAATCTTTACATATTATATAGTAAAAAAGAGAACTCGTCAAGCCCCCTTTTCTTAAGATTTAAGATTTTCTTTCTATTTGCCTTCAAAACCAGGTGGTAATCTTCCTGCATATGGGTTGTAATCAAACATTTGATCCCAGTTTTCTATATCTGCTGCTTGATTTTTCCAGAACTGCCAGAGACCCTCATAACTACTCTTATGGAATACATTGATATGAATATCATGAATATCAGATCCCAAAGCAATCTGATATAAGAACAAGGGCATAGCAAATGTATTGCCTGAGTTATAAATCAAATCATCAGCAACTGCACGAGGTTTAACTCCTTGATCAAGTTTGTACTTATCACCACGACAATGGAGTCTAACAAGTTTCTCTGCGTGATGCCTAGTAATCATATAACAAGCAGTAGAGAAATCATTAACAAATCTATGATGCAATTGAACTGTAATTGAGGCAGGATTAATAATTGCTAATTGAATTACATCATAATCATACGGAACTTTTGCATAAAAGTCTTTCCAACTAAATCCCCAATGAAATGCTGTAGAAAGATCACAATCATCCTCCATCATTAGAGCACAAGGTGCGTCTGTCTCCAGGAACATCTTGATTGCTTTCAAGTGTGAGGTAACACAACCTACTTCACCAGAACTCATTTGATCGGGATACCTGCCTTTAAGAATCTCTCCTAGATCATTATCACCTCTACCATCATAGGCAGAGACACGTTGATAGTTTTCAATCTCCCAATGTTTGAACTGATCTTTCATATACTTCCACCGATCTTCTTTGTCATCAAGATTGATAACATAGATTGGAGGAAGACCCTTGAGTTTATGTACTGATTTATTTTTTTCCATCAGATAACTTGCCAACCCTTTGCATATAGATCTTTAATATCCTTATCACAATTGTCTGAAAACCACTTAGAAGGCGCTACAACGTCGTCAGAACCAGACAACCAGGCACCCCACCAAGAGAATGAACTATTGGCGATGATGTGGTGCTGACACAGAGACATAAGACACATATCAATATACTGATCTCCAGATTCAGAAACCATAAAACGATCACCAGAGAATAGTTCTTGTTCCTGACACCATTCAGGATCATCAGAAAAGATAATCACAGGGAGAACTTTATCAAATTTCCTCAATGCTTTCTTATAGTAGTCTAATTCAAGAGCAGTATGATTTGGGTTCTTAAGGTAGTCAGTTCTACGAACATGAAGTGAGATTGCCTCACCAACATCTCCAATCATTTCCTTACATGGTTCAATGATTTCAGATTTAAAAGTAAAATCCTCACGAATTTCAGATTCAATATTCCTGAAATACTTTTCAGACTGAAAAAATCCCCAGAGAGAAATTTCATCTGGACACATATTATGAAGTATCTCATCATAATGAAAATACTTTTCCTGAACAACTGGAGCATATCCACGATCCATGATTCCAATATTTTCAGGACCACAATGAACCAGTTCAAAAGGATAGAAGATTTCAATCTTCATCTTAAATCCAAAAGGATCATCAATAACAACATCGTGATTGGGAACACAAAATCCATATCCACGTTGTCTTGCTATACCTCTAAGCGAGGCATATTGGAACATTTGGTTTCCAAGTCTACCAAGTTGTCCTAAGTGATTAAACGCCAGCATTTAATTGTTCCCTCCGTGCCTTGAGATAATCTTGTTGAGAATAATACTTCACTAGGGTTTCTTTATCCCAAGTTCTAATTGTTTGCCAAAGATTATGATTGTCCATAAACTTTGGATTATTGTAATGAGAGTTAAAAGTTCTAGAGTGGTCTAGGTGATAAACAAAATCATTGATTCTACCTACCTTGTATCCTAGAGCAGGAATCCTGTAATGAAATTCACAGTCTTCGGCACCCCAGGAAATAAAGTTCTCATTCCAGAGTCCAGCATCAATCTGAACTTGCCTTTTAATCATTTGCCCCCATCCCATAACAGATGGAGAGAGTCTTGAATTTGAATCAAGAACACTAGTATCAAATCCAGACTTCAAGAAGTCGCGGAATACTACATCATTGTATTGTACTGCCCATTGATAGATTCCGCAACCAAAAGTATAGACTGCATCATAACCACCTTCGGTTATCATACTATATGCTGCAGTGTAACTGGTTAACGGATATACAACATCAACATCATAGTTGAACACAATGTCTGTATCTGCTGCGAGAAGAAGATCGTTTAAGATCCTAGTCTTATGAAAGAATGCTTCTTTTGATTCTTCAAATCTATGGACAATATTTTCTGGATACTTTCCGAAAAGATTAGTCAAGTATGGAATGACTTGCTCTCTGAATACAGATTGCTTATCAACTTCCTGGATTATAATTTTACAATCTGGAAAGTTCTTTGCCAGATATCCCACAGAACTAATTACATTCCTCAGTCGGTCTGGACTTTCAATCCGACAAGGCATCAAGAAAGATAAACTCATACTCCTACTCCAAACCAATCTTCAGGACATAGATCATTCATATTATAATGATCATAATAACTGCCAAACCACTGTGTGGGATAAATGATTGGTTGAGTCCTATTCTTCATCAACCAAGCACCCCACCAACTCATTGTACTATTGGCAATGATACCACCAGAACAGAGAGTCATTAGACAAAGATCATAATATGGGATCAAAGCTTGCTGTCTGCCAAACAGAGTATCACAACTCTGTTCATACTTTTCATCAAATTCAGATAGCATAAATCTATCATCATCAAAGAAAGATTGTTCTTTACACCAACCAATATCGTCAGAGAAAACAAGAACTGGAATATCTTTATCAAAATGTGTTAGTGCCTCTCCATAATATTCAAGAGAACACATTGGGTGGGCATCAGGATTTACAGCATAGTCACCTCTACGAAGATGGATAAAAATTGGATTATCCAATTCATCAACAATCTCTTTACAAGGTTCTAAAATTTCATCCTTGAATATAAAATCTTTACGGATAATATCTTCTACATTCTTGAAATATTTTTCCGTTGTGAAATAATCATGCAAGTTCACATTGTCAGGACAACTATCAAAAAATTCTTTTATAAAATGAAACTGTCCTGTATGAATACTTTGAGCATCCATTACTCCAAAGTTTTTTTCTTCCACGGAAGACATTTTGAAGCAATCAAACAATCCATAGTTTGAATCACCATAACTGTCTGGTGGGGGGATCAACCAATCAAATCCACGATTCGCAGCAATACCACGAAGACCTGCATACTGAAACATTTGGTTTCCCAAACGTCCATTTGATCCCAAGCGATTATAACTTACAGTCATTTTTTGCGAATATAAAGAGCATCTCCCCAGAGAGTTCCTGACCAATCAGTCTCTACTCTTTCCATATCATAGTCTGCAAGGAAAACATCCAAGTCCCCCACAAAGGCATTGCCCTCATAGAGTTCATCACGATTGATTTCACAATACACATAATCAACGTGCTTGAGTGTTTCTGATCCACCCTTCAATACCTCAAGTTCATATCCCTGAACATCCATATTGATGAAGTTATAGTTTACAATCTCTTCAGCAAAGTTATCAAGACGATCCATTTCAACTGTCTCCCTTCCAGGGAATCCAACCCCAGGATGAAGTTGCAAATGTACTTTGGGTTTCAGAACAGAACTACTGATAAGATTATTGTCACTCAAATACATAAGGACATTTTCTTTTTTCTCATTTCCAAGAGCGACTTGATATGCCTGAATGTTAGCATTGATATCAGACATCTTTTCTTCAAGAACCTGGAAGTTATGACTAACGGGTTCAAACATAATAATATCTTGAATTCCGTTGTCAACATATTCTTCAATCTCTTGACCGTGGTGAGCACCAACATGGATAATACCCTTGATATCCATATTGTACTTATTCACCATTGTGGTAAAACTAAGTATCATGATTCTTGCAGATAGTTTTTGTAAATGTTATCTTCGTTTATGGGAAGACTTTTGATAATTTCTAAGTTCTCCTTCACAGCATCTATCTTATCATAATAGATTTCTGGAGTCAATTGAGATGGATCAAAATTATCAGTTAGTGTAATGATTCCATCAGAATTAAATAATTCGCCTATGTCTGGCGCACCATAGTAAATTGGTATAGTTGCAGTAGAAAAACAGTCTTGAACTTTTTCAGTGAAGTACGAATCATATGAAGCATTCTCAATCGCAACTGAAAACATATAATCACAGAGTCCATCTTCCTTGGAGTGAATCTCATTGAATCCACGACCATAGAAGTCAACCTTTCCCTGAAGTTTTTGTGCCCAAGAAAGTCTGTGCTGATGCCCTTGACACATCACTTTATTTGAGCAAATCATAGAAATGAGTTTACTCTTCTCATACATTTTTGGTTCAGTAATCCAACTACCGTATAGTGGAGCATACTTAAACTTACGGTGTAGATTACAAAGTTCTTTGTTGTGTGTGAAGATTGCATCAAAGCAGCGTACATAATGAAGATAGTTTCTTTTTACATCTTCAATTACTTGCGGTTTGATCTGTGCAGACTCAAGTAACCAACCATATTTTTTGACACTATCCTGATCGTCAAAGACTAATCCGATGTGTTCATCAACATAGAAGGTATCTTTGGCACCTTGATCTACCCACTCTATGTACTGAGATTCTTGCTTGTGGATTGATGATGCTTTGTTCTCGCCATCATAATTATTGAATCCACCACCTACTAAATTATACTTCTTTTTAGTGGTCATATATAATAAAGATTGAAGAATAGTATGAAGGTTTTGTCATTTTCATTATGGGGGGATGACCCCAAGTACACTGTCGGCGCAATCAAAAACTCAGAACTTGCGAAAGAGTTTTACCCTGGTTGGGAGATGCGTCTGTATCATAATGATTCTGTACCTGACTATGTATTAGAGGAGTTGGAAAGCAATAACGTAACTCTAGTCAATACAGAACAAGACCTGACTCACTGGAATGCACTATGGAGATTTATGCCAGTCTCCGAAGATATTGAGTGTATGATCTCTAGAGATTGCGACTCTCGTCTCTTTGAGAGAGACGTGGCAGCAGTCAATGAGTGGTTAGAGTCTGGCAAAATGTTTCACATCATTAGAGACCATCCAGGTGGTCATATGTGGGAGATCAATGCTGGTATGTGGGGTTGTAGAGGCGGGTTCATATCAGACATTAAAGATCAGATAGAAGATTATATGGCAAGTCGTTCTGACTTTGATAGATCTATTGATCAATGCTTCTTGAGAGATGTCATCTATCCGAAAGCAAAGGAAAGTCTATTCTCCCACGATGAATACTTTGGATTTGAACCCTCTACACATATAAAGAGAGACCGTAAATTAGATGACTACGCTTTCATTGGAGAACCATTTGATGAAAACGATAACCAAATTCACAATCACAGAGATATGATTCGTCAGAGGTACTGAAGACCTTCTGGCAAAATCTTCTTATGATGTAACTCCATATTATTTCGGTAGATCACACTATCATTTGGATGTGATGTTGCAACCTTGTTTGTAGGTAAAGAGCAGACACGGATATTGCGAAGATCTTTTACAGTATATCCAAAATTATATGCACGGTGTGCCATATCACCATCAGCACAATAGTAATTATATTCAGGGTTATACATTCCAATCTCCCTGAATATTTTTTTGCGATAGAGACCGTAGTTCATAACAATCTCTGTCCCACCATCAGGTATTGTATTACAAAGACACCAACCTTTTGTATGATCAGTTCCTTCTAACCAAGCAGGATCTTTTACATTTTCATAGGATCCATACTTCCAGTTAAAAAGATAGAAATCGTGACCAGATCCAAGTTCAGTAAAGACTTCAGACCATTCATTTGCAAGAATGACATCATCATTCCACTGACAGACAACTTCGTGAGTTGATTCCTTGATCCCTAAATTCATGAAGTGAGGATATGTGCTTCTACCACCAACTTCAATTAGTTTGATCTGAGGATTGTCTAGCGACTTAATATAATCAATAGTGCCGTCAGTGCTACCACCATCGACAAGTACAAGTTCAATCCTCTCATCAGACATTACAGTGTTTTGAATCAGCATTGGTAGCATTCCAACGCGATTCAGTGTTCCAGTTACAATACTAATCATCAGTCAACCTCAATAAAAGAATTAAGACCTGTAGAGTTCATACATTCCTCATACTCTCTAACATAGTTATGTTGATATAAAGTTGGTTTATCTAACTTGAAAGAACAGATAAGTTCTTTGAATGAAGACTGCATAAAGTGAACCTCTTCAGCATTCTCAATGAGTGTAAGATAATCAAATACATTGAACTGCTTATCATTCATAATGATCTTATAGTCTGTCTTGACCTTTTCTAGATCAATAGAGAATCCGCGAGATGAATCATCGTGGACAAAGACATACTTCTCTCCAGTTGGATTCAATGCCTCCACAACTTTCTTCTCTTCAGTAAGATCTCTTTTCAAATAAAATTCATCAAAGCGAACAGAGAAGTCAAGATCTGCCAATTTATAAAATGCCTTGTCAAAAGCAAGTTCAGGCATTAGATCACTTAGATCAGAGAATCCAATTTTGATACAATCAACTCCAGTCTTTTCAATATAAGCATCAATCTGTCCGTCACTTTCAGATCCAATCACTTGAAAATTTTCAAGATCACGGTACATATATTGAACATTCTTCACATTATGCTTATAAGCAAATAGTGTGATTGCACCATACTCTTTATAAAAATGGCGAACCATACCATTATTAATGATATGGTCTCCGAGACCTAAGTGATGATAGATATACTTCATGAATTTAAATTAACAATTGTCACCTGTGTATTTGCTCCCATAATCAAAGCAAGGAGACTTACATTTGAAAAACTATAGAGAAAGTGCTTACATCTTGAAAGGATATAAACATTAGATAATACTTCTTCATTGACCACATTCCTATCTGGTAGTCTATGAAGAGGTGTACCATCAACACTCATTCTAACTTCATTATCATATAAAAGCAAGTCTCCATATTGAGACTTTAACTTATCAAAAAATTTAATATCGTCTGTTGCTAGAAAAATATTATCAATTAAATCAGACTTAAAATAACTATCAATTTTGTGAATTATATTATCAATATCTGGTTCTTTAATCTCAGTGCTTTTATCAGTTCCTCTAATCTGAACTGCAAGTGTCCTATCAGTGATTCCAAGATTTTTATATTTGCTATCAAACTTGAGCAACTTGTCTTTTTTTATTGATAGAATATTTTGTAGGATCATATTCTTCAATGCCAAATTGCTAGGATTAGCAACGGTATGAGCAGAATATTCACTATGATGCAATTCATTTGCGGAGAATCTTTCCAACCACCAAGGACCAGCATCATACTCAGATTCTCCAGTGTGAATAGAGTTGAATAGTTCCAACGTTTGAGGTTCTACAACTTCACAATCACAATCACCATTGACAGAATAGTGCTCTAATGCAACATCAATAATCGCACATACTATAGAGCAAAACCCCTTATATGAATAGTTGTATCTCGGATCATTCAGTGTAATTTGAACTGTCATAATCCAGCATCTCTATTCAAATTATAGGAGTATGCAGTTTTTAATCCACTAGGTTTTATATCATTCACAAGTATTCTTTCTCCATTTGGCATATCATATATGATTTTATCATATTCAATTCCATTTTCCAAGAAACACTTTTCAGCAATACCTTTGAACTCACTATCCCTTGCAGTAATGATAAGAACATAGTCAGTATCAATGATGTTCTTGTCAAAGAATTCTTTTACTCCAGGAAGCAGTGTATCTTCCCCACACTTGTATCCGTTATGAATAACAAGAGTCCCATCTAAATCAAAGATCCAAGTCTTATTCAAGTTTGAGAAAATGCTTCTGTCCATAATTCACAACCTTTATAAAAAGCGTACATTGCAGCATCAATATCTTCTTTCACATATCCAGTCAGAGATAACCAGATAGTGGCGTTGATAAGTAGCATTTCTTTCTTACTCATCCCAGACCTAGAAATAATGTAATCAGACATTATCTCATATCCGTTTGATTTAATTTCAAGATTTACATAATCACTAAGAATGCTTACCTTGAATTGTTTTGAATTGATTGAATCATAGTTTCCACTTGCAGAGTAGTATAACTTTGCCCAATCATATCTCTTATCTCCATAGATTTTTGTTGAACCAAAAGTTCCACGAGGATCAATCAACCAAACCTCACCCTGATTATCAACCAATGTATTACTAAAAGTACAATCTCCGTGAATAATATTGTAAGTCTTCACGTCACTAATTGAACTGACAATATCTTCAAAGTAAGAAAGATTATTATATGGATTAATACACTCCTTACCATTAATATTGATATACGGTCTATGAACCATAGGAACTATTCTAGAGATCTCTTGAACTCTTTGATATGGTTTGGAGAAATATACATTCATACAATCTCCCATATTGCCTTCTTTGGAATCAATATTATGAAGCAAGTCCAGGGTGTTGCAATAATTTTCAATGACATCACTTTTATAAACATCATCCCAAGGATGTTTGCCTTTGATTCTCTCAAGGACTAATGGTTCAGTTTTATATACTTTTGGAATCCTATCAAACTTACCACTAACAAATTCATACCAATCTTTTTCATTCTGATGAACTGAATTATATTTGGTATCAATACACTCTTTAAAAACTAAATCTTCCTTAATATCAACTTTATTGAAATATCTGTGATTTGGTCCTTCCGCTATAAGTTCCTCATACCTTTTCTTTTCACCAACTTCAAAGCAGTCATGATTAAAGAACGTGGAAACATTTTCTGGAGTATATTCATCACTCAAAAATCCCCTAACAAGAGAACTATCTGTTGATAGTTTATCAAACTTAGACTTATCCCAGAAAGCAAAGAATCCAGATACTCCACATTCTGTAGATGATTCATTGATAAAAGCATCGTCATACTTCCATCTACACTTAAATGTATTTGAAAGTCCGACAAGCAATTCTGTCTCAAGAGTAAACTGCTGCTCTTCCTCAAAGAAAAGATCTGACCAAGTAATAATGAATGGTTCCCTGTCTGGAATAAAAGAAACTGCCTTGGCAAGACCTGCTGCAGTTCCAGGTTCTTCTGTTCTTACAATCTTATAATCATATTCCTTACCAAAAGAATCAAGATAACAATCAAGAACATCAACTAAATGATCTCCTATGATAATAATCTTCTTACCCTTATACACCTTCATAGTATTCAGGATCATTGGTATCCCATTTACAGGAACCAAACACTTCGGTCTGTTCTGAGCGTAGTGACCCATTCTGGTTCCTTTGCCACCAGACTGAACGATTACATATTTGATATCTTGTGATTTGATCATTTCAATTTACCAATACTTCCGCCAGGATGATTAAAAACAAATTCTTGCAGTGTAAGATTTCTTCTTCTTGATACTTCACAAGCAACTGATTGTAAGAATATAGTAAAGATTGCGATAGAAGAAGTTGGTACGACATTCAAATGATCTGCTTCACTATCAACGTGCAAATCAATATCCAAATAAGAATATTCACTTGATTTGTTTCCAGGATTTGAATGTATTGTGACCAACCTACACTGCTTTCTATTCACACACTGAAGAAAGTTAAGTAGTTCTTCAGTGTTTCCACTCTTTGATATTGATATTAATATATCTGTAGAAGAGATGACTCCCATATCTCCATGAACACTATCTACAGGATTCAAGAAAAAACAAGGTAGACCAATAGAAGAAAAAGTTGATGTTGCCTTTGCTGCAACGTGACCATTCTTACCGACTCCAGTAAAGAAAATTTTACCTGTGCAAGTGGAGAGTAACTCTACAAACCTATCTGCCTTTTTAGTATCAAGACTATTATAAGATGTGGAGATAGAGTCTAAGTGTTTTTTAAAGAACTCCTTTACAGACATTCTTTGTACCACTCATAAGTTGATTTGATTCCTTCTTCCAGACCAATTTTTGGTTCCCAACCAAGTGATTTAATTTTACTTACATCTAATAGTTTCCTTGGAGTACCATTAGGTTTATCAGTATCCCAATCAATACCACCACTGAAACCAACTACATTAGATATTATACTTGCAAGAGTACTAATCTTAATGTCTTCACCAGTTCCAACGTTAAGAGGTTCATCTCCGTCATAGTTTACCATAGCAGTGAAACAAGCGTCTGCAAGATCGTCAACGTGAAGAAATTCACGCATCGGAGAACCATCACCCCAGAGAGTTACTGGATACTGATAAGAACCGCCAAGATCATGACCAATGTTACTCTTCCCATCTTCAAATTTACGAATCAATGCGGGGAGAACGTGAGATGATTCAGTATCAAAGTTATCGTTAGGTCCATACAAATTCGTAGGCATCAAAGAGATTGCATTGAATCCATATTGCTTACGGTATGCTTGACACATTTTAATACCAGCAATCTTTGCAATCGCATATGCATCATTCGTTGGTTCAAGAGGACCTGTTAACAGATACTCTTCTTTGATTGGTTGTGGACACTCCTTAGGATAGATGCAGGAGGATCCAAGGAACAAAAGTTTCTTGACACCAAACTTACGGGCAGCCTCTATGATGTTTGATTGGATCATCAAGTTATCATAGATGAAGTGTGCTGGATAATCTCTGTTTGCAAGAATACCACCAACCTTTGCTGCTGCAAGATAAACGTACTCAGGTTGATTTATCTGAAAGAAGCGTTCAACTTCATCTTGCCGCCGCAAGTCAAAATGTTTTGAAGGTGTTGAAAAGATATTCGTATACCCTTTACGATGAAGCATACGAACGATTGCTGATCCCACCATTCCAGTGTTGCCAGCAACATAAATCCGACTTCTACTGTCCATAAAGCACCATGTCCTCAACTAATTGTTTGAAAGATGTTTTGGGTTCCCAACCCAATTTTTGTTTTGCTTTAGAAGGATCTCCAAGAAGAGTTTCTACTTCAGCGGGACGGAAATATCTTTTATCAACTTTAATAACAGGTCGTTTAGTATTCCAATCATAACCAACTTCATTTAGACCCTCACCCATCCATTCAATTTTCATACCAAAGTAAGGTGCTGCTTCATCAACAAAGTCACGAACAGAATACTGAATACCAGTCGCAATGACATAATCATCTGGTTCATCTTGCTGAAGCATCATCCACATTGCTTCTACAAAATCCTTTGCGTGTCCCCAATCTCTTCGTGCATCAAGGTTTCCGAGAGATAATACATCTTGCTCCCCAACTGAAATACGCGACAGTCCTCTGGTAATTTTTCGGGTGACAAATGTTTCTCCTCGTCTAGGACTCTCGTGATTGAATAGAATGCCAGAACTTGCGTGTAGTCCATACGACTCTCTATAGTTCTTGACAATCCAGTATCCGTAGAGTTTAGCCACACCGTAAGGCGAGCGTGGATAGAACGGAGTAGTTTCTCTTTGAGGAACTTCTTGAACCAGACCATATAACTCCGAGGTAGATGCTTGATAGACACGAACTTTGTCTTCCATACCTAGAAGACGTACTGCCTCAAGAACACGAAGGGTTCCAAGACCATCAGTATTACCAGTATATTCAGGGGTTTCAAAAGAAACTTTTACGTGACTCTGAGCGCCAAGATTATAAATTTCATCAGGTTCAACCTTTTTGATGACGCCAATAATATTAGTGGCATCAGTCAAGTCTCCATAATGAAGATTGAGTTGATCATAAATGTGATCAATACGGTGAGTATTAATCAGGGAAGAACGACGAACAATACCGTGAACTTCATATCCTTTCTCAAGAAGAAGTTCTGCCAAGTATGATCCATCTTGTCCTGTTATACCCGTTATTAACGCTACAGACATAAAAATTGTAATCTCAGTTCATTGTAAAGCAAAACCGCGTAGATGTCAATCACACCTCACAATTAGTAAAAGTGATTTTACCATTTCTGGTCGCCCAGATTGGATAATCTCTACCATATGTATTCCATATTTTTGCCTGCGCTGGTCCCACAGGAACTCCACTCAAACCAGCAGCATCCCAAATGGTTTCAAAAGTATGATCCTCATGGAAAGTAAAATCATCATATTGAGAATAGATCTTCAACATCAATGAAAGAATAGATTGATCGTGCCTATGATCATTAAAGATTTGATGGTTCTCAAATTTTGAAGGACTATCATCAAGATAACGTCCACCATCTTTGATGCAGAGTTCTTTCCACTTATCCACAATCTCAATCATAATAGGATTATGTTTCATCAAGAAGATACCTGAAATGATTTGCCTAGTAACC